>Ga0210059_1005298_pt1 | contig 20780 bp, 10 predicted proteins | sample Ectturendosymbi2_FD_188042 | JGI IMG/M metagenome (GOLD analysis project Ga0210059, IMG submission 188042) | Ecteinascidia turbinata endosymbiont from Florida, USA - Sample 2 (SPAdes) (version 2) | ecosystem: Host-associated > Tunicates > Ascidians > Unclassified | place: Key West, Florida...
TAGGCTACAATCTGAGTCTTTTGATACTTTGGATGACCTGCTGGGGTTTCGGGTTCAAAAGTTGTGATGTAAGTTAGTAAAAATATTTGACTAATTAGCTAATTAATTAATTTGTTTATTTTAGATCGTAACTTTTGAACCAGAAACGCTAGAAAGTCGATCAAAGGCTCAAAAGACTCGGACTCGAGTCTAGTTTCCAATGAAAACTTTAGCGAAACACTTTGGCCTAGTGGTTGGGCCCTAGGCCAGGCAACATGAGCCAAAATGACCCTAAAACTACTTCACTTATGACGTCACACACAAAAAACCCGCACACCCCAGGCAAAATTTTTTTTTGAGTGCAATCTACTAGACTGGCCGATCTGTTTGAGCCGTTGAACAGCTCTCTAGCGCAATCGGCAGAGGAGCTAGGGCATTGGTAAGGCAACCGAAAACTGCTGTTTTTTTTGCGACAATCGCCAAAACCACCCAGACGCCAAGGAGTTAAGTGGCGTGAATGACGGGGGACAGAGGGGCAAATCGCCAGCCCCTGGCAAGCTAAATGTAAAAATAAGGCCCCCACTTAGCTTATACTTCTGTTTTACTATTATTTTGGTTTTCAGCAGGATGTTGTTTTTTCGTTTTTAAAGTATTTTCCGGGGATTTTGGGTTTTAGTATACCCATCCACATCTGGATTCAACATCATTTCTCAGGTTTTTTTTCTTAGTATTGGCTAGTGGGCCCCTTTCAGCTACTGGCAAGTTTTTTCCCCATGGCTCAAATCTCCATTTACGCCATTGCTGATAATCACAATTGACTCCCAAAATACAACAACTATACTTAAGCATCTGATGCGGAACGACCCGACTTTCATGATCTACTCGCATTCACGTGGGGACTTGAACTGCTATCTTGATCAATTGGTAATCTATGAAAAGATCATGACGTCTGCGCGCGGGGCTATTACACTAAAGAGACGCCTCCCTAGCTTCTGGCCTAATTGGGCATATGAACTTCGACTTTTTTGCTAGGTGATTTCTGTTGGTGCTGTCCCCTTGGACTTTGCCGATTTCATGTAGTGGTAATCGTATTGCCATTACACATCCTTGAAATAAATGGTCAACTAACATTTAGCAATGGCTTCTTCACTCAACCACTGGCAATGAAATAAGTTAGGCAACAGCACTTTTACTGTGCAAGCAAGCTAAATATAATATTCAAACCGTATAACGAACCAGTCCTAGTGAATGGATGATGGTACGTCACACTACAGAGAATCACGATGAATGTTCAATAAAATCTGGTTTAAATTTCCAGAGCATGTATCCCTGAAGACTTTGGTGCTTCGTACCCCCTGCTTTGGTTCCTCGTACCTCCAAGTGGTACGTGTAGATAGCGGTAAGCGTTCGTAAAGAGCTGTTCAGGGGCTCAAATGGATCGGCCAGTCTAGTAGATTGCACTCAAAAATAATTTTTTTTGTGGGGTGAACAGCTCCCTAGCACAATCGGCGGAGGACCTAGGGCGTTAGTAAGGCAACCAAAAACTGCTGTTTTTTAGGCTGTAATCGAAGTACGAATATATCGCAGACCAGTTCTCAAAGTGTTAAGAAACCATGATCTAATGGTTTGGGCTTAAGACCAGATAAAGTGGGCCAAAAAGGCCAAAAACAACTTCACCTATGATGTCACTCACAAAGAAAACAAAACCAAAATCCAAAAATTTTTTTTTCATTGTAGACGCGAAGACTTGCCGAGTCTTTTGAGGGTTTGAACAGCTCTTTAGCACAATCGTCAGTGGAGATATTCCCATGCAAAAACACGTGGGAACTGTTGGATTTTAGCCTTAGCCCCCCGGAAACCAAGGTGTTTATGTGCTCATGAAAACTGGCAGTCGTATTTGATGTTACTAAATACTTCACACTCGTAATGGTTGTGGTCATAACTTGAATGTGGCAAATGTCTTTGATGGGTCTGTAAATTTCATGACAATTTGAAGCAATTTCAACTGATTGCCTAGTAAATATTGGATTTTTTATGACCTGACCAGCCACAAACGAATGTGCTAAGCTATTTTTCATGTTAATGTTGTTGTAAAAATCAACATCTTCTACGGTTGGTATTGGAGTTCATACATTAGTGCAAGGTTTTTTAAGGTCCTTTAGGGACCCAGAGAGGTCCCTAGAATCCATGAAAATTATCATCAGGTCCCTAACATTTTCCTTAAAAAAAACCTGCATTAGTGCCTTGATGTTTGGTGTATTCTTACTGCTCGATTATAAGCAATATTCTGTTTGTGATTCAATTCAGTATACTTGTTTGCAAACAGTTGACATGACAGGCTGTAAACCTACCACATTTTTCGGACCAGAAGGCTCACTTAGAATCCTTTATTTTTCTTAAAAGTCAAAGGTGCGGCTTGTAATATGGTGTGTCTAATGTATGGATCTGGTTGTGCCTTCTCATCTAGAAACAATTTTGTATGGTAAACAGTGCTACTTACTTTAGTGCTAGTTACAATTTTTTGCAAACAGACCATCGTGTTACATAATAAATCAACATCACTTGCAATGAGTAGCTAGCACACACCACAGATCATATTACTCCGCAAGGCTCCTGACTATACTGGCGCACACCGAATCAAACACGCGCACAACTTTTATTCTGTTCATGTCCTATAGATTAGGCAGGTGTGACAGATTAAACTTACTCGTATGTATGGTAATCTGAGAGAGTTTAATTTATCTGATTAAACTCGTACAAAACAGAATGTTTTACGACGGAGGCTGAATCACAGGGTTACAGACACTTCTTAACAGCACATTTTGCAGCACTCGAAGCAGAACCACAGGGTTACAGACACACTCTCAACAGTATTGTTCGCTAAACGTAACACTTGGCACAATCCTACACCAGTGGAGAATGCTACTTCCTAAACCAGGGGTTCTTAAAACCTTTTTTCTCCAAGTACCCACTTTTCAGTGGGACAACTCTCCATTTCCCACCACAGCATCAGTCTTTGACAAAATCGATTTTAACCCATGAAGTGTTTAGTACGTAAATGACTTACAATACCTCATATATTGGTTGTTTTTGTTATTAAAACAGTCTGTGATTTGTAAAGTCAGTCAACATTTGGATGTGATGTGTTAAATTTTGAAGCAGTGGTTCTACTGTCCGACCGGTCATTCCCTACTTGGCAACTCTGCCATTCCCCACCAGTGGGGAATTTCCCACAGGTTAAGAACCACTGTCCTAAACCGGTCAAGGCCAGGTAAAGTACGAATGCATTGTGTCATGACACACTCCCAAATCAACAAATAATGCAATGTCCGAGCACTCAGTCACAAAGTGAAATACGTTTGCTGTATTCAAAGAATAAGGACAAATATAAACAAACAGACTGCATCAAAAAGCACGCAGCCATAAATTTTTAGACTTTCTGCATCTTTCGAGAAACAAGTACTTGTTTTTTCTTAGTAATGCTTCAAATGTAGGAAAGTTCCATTCAGGATTGATAAAAACACTTTTTTTTTCTAAAAACCCGACCCACCTGTTTTAAAAAAAAAACTTTTTTGTTTTTTTTTAGAAAGAAACAAGATTTTGTTTTTTATTCAAAGAAAACAGAAAAACCCTATTCTGAATTGTTTTTATTCCATCATGCAATATCACTATTTTCAGAATTACACAATAATAACTTGTTATGCCTATTATGGCATTGAAAGTTGAGGGTAAAGCAATGTACCCATCTTTGATTTTGTAATATGTTGATAGTTAGTTCACTCCTAAATGGTAAGGCTTGGCAAGCATGCTCATAGCACAGAGCAAAACCACTCCCACACAAACTCTAAAGTTTCACGTCAAGTTTACATGCATGCCCTGCTGGTTCAGCATCTACAGACTAGAGTGTATTTTTTCAATATATGATTTGGTATGTTCCAAAATCAGAAAAAGTTTAGATGCAGAGAAGGCAGAAAAATTGGTGAAAATATACCAATTGTGCAGAGCTGAACAAGGATTTACTCAAACTGTTTAATTTATTCTTCTCTTTTTTTTAAGTCCTTTAAATTTCGTTACCATTTGCTTTGTTTGATTGAGAAAAACAACTACAGATAACTGCATAAGTGTCCTGATTATTTTATTTTTTACTTCTTAGTAGATTTTTAAAAGGAAAAGAAAAGAGTGTTTTTTTGGTGGGTTTTATGAGGCTTTTTTAAGTGGGCTTTTAAAAAAAAACTTGGCTCGAGTTTTTTTACAGCAAGCCTGGACGAACCTGAAGATTACTAACACTCACTTTCCAAGGCAGCCAGTTGCAATCGAAACCACTGGTGTGTGCAGCAAGTCCACTGCCCCCTACTTGATCTGTCTCGCAAAGAAACTCGTTGACATTTCAGCCGACCCCAGGGAGCAACAGTGGCTTCACCAGCGCCTGTCTCTGGCCGTGGTCAGAGGGAACACTGCCAGCATATTGGCCTGTGTACAAGTTTGATCTGATTTTAGCCACCCTCAGTGCATTAACCAGTGTTCCTGCCCATCGCTTGCCTCTCTTCAATGTATAGCCACCGCCTTCTGAATGTCTGTGTTTTCTGTGAGCTTTATTGTGTTCAGTTTGTTTTTTTTGCTTTCTGCAAAGCCTGTGTGCAGTATTGTTTTGCTCCCTTTATCACTCATCTTGAATAACCTCATTAAAAAAATAAATAAAATAGGTTGTATAGAGTTCTATATCCAAAATTGTAAGCCACATGCAGTCTTCACATGCATGACTTTCTGAAATGCATGTACAAGCACTCACTCACAAAGTAAAATGTGTTTGTAGTATCCAAAAAATAAGGATGAATATGTAATAATGGGGTGACTGTGCTTGTTGCACGCTAGCCTTAACCCTGAAGTCCTATGCGGGATCGTTTTTTTGCAGAGCTTTGCAATCCTATAACTTGCCAGGCGTTTAAGCTAGAGAGCTGTTCAAACCCTCTACGGCTTCAGCAAGTCTTGTGGTTAAAATAAAAAAAAAACGTTTTTCATTTTTGGTGGGGGTTTTCTGGAGGTGACATCACAATGAGGGCATGTTTTGGAAATTTTCGCCACCTTTGGCCAACCTTGGGCCCCAACCCATTGACTCATTCTTTTGGGCTGGCTCAAAGTTTTGTTGAAAACTAGGTCAAAATCTGCATCTATAGAGTCCTTGACTGACTTTCTAGCATATTGGGAGCGAAAATTATGGCTCACAAACCAAAAATTCATTAAAATTTTGCTCCCTCAAAAGCCACTCTAGGGGGCATTTCCCCACAGGCAATAACTCGCCATCAGATTAAGCTAGAGAGCTGTTCAAACCCTCTAAAGACTTGTGAAGGTATGTATTTTGCAATAAAAAAAAACGTTTCAGCTTAGGATGTCAGGTTTTTTTTAATGCTTGTAATATAATGATAGGATGTTTATGTTATTTTTTGCTGACGTCAGCATTTTTGTCCGAGCTCCCTTTAAGACTTGCAGGAGCCATTTAAATGGCATACATTTTTTTTTAGTTTAAATGTTTTTTGGTTACGTTTTGGGACTTTGAAAGATCTGAATGGGTCTTTAGCGTTTCTGGTTCTACAATTAGGGCCAAAAAAACTTAAAATTGATTTGGGAAATCTCCCAAAAGTATTGAGAAAAGCCCCTCACCAATTAGCTGTCTTTTGGCCTAACTTTTCAACCAAAAACACTAGAAACTCAATCAAGGGCTCTAAAAATGTGTATTCTGGCCTAGAATCCAAAAGTACTGTGAGCCACAATATTGGCGTGTGTAATTGGATGATGACGTCATATAATTAACCAAAAAACATGCCACTGTCAGGATCTCATTGGCCTAAAACCCCCAACCAAATTAAAATTTTTTTTTTTCTAAACTACACGATGCCACTAGTCAGTACAAGGTTTGAACAGCTCTCTAGCTCGATTTGCTGCAGAGTTATGGCTGGCCAAAGTTTGTTCTGAAAGGACAAATCATGCTTTTTCTGAAAAGTTTTGAATTAGGCCAAAAACAGGGTTTTTGACCCATAATTTTGGCTACAGGTATGCTAGCAAGTTAATCAAGGGCTCTATAGACGCAGATTTTGACATAGTTTTCAACAAAACTTTGAGCCAACAGAATGAGTCAATGGGTTAGGGCCCAGGGCTAGCCAAAGGTGGCGAAAATTTCCAAAACATGCCTTCATTATGACGTCACCTCTAGAAAACCCTCACCGAAAACAAAAAACGTTTTTTTTTCGATTTTGACTACAAGACTTGCTGAATCCGTAGAGGGTTTGAACAGCTCTCTAGCTCAATCGCCTGGCGAGTTATAGGATTGCAAAGCTCTGCAAAAAAAACGATCCCGCACGGGATTTAAAAAAGGGTTAAACGTCATACAGTTTTGATGCAGTTGAAAATAGGCGAAACCCAAAAATAATTCAATGCAATTCTGAATAGTAAGCCTGACACACATCAAGTAATACTTGAAGTATACTTTACAACTCACGTACACTTGGGCAAATCACACAAATATCGTTAGCAAACATCAAATCATTTAAGACTTCACCAATATTACACCTGGTTTAATTAATGTTGTTTTGTTCAGTGGTAAATCATCTATATATATATACGGCAAACAAATAATAAATAACATGGACTCAATACTCACACTTGTCTAATCTAAACCCACATTACTCATTTACTGTAGTCACATGAAACAGTTCAGACTAATGCTTGTCCCGTTTCATTTGCATCGTTTGTTCTTTGTACCAATGAATGTTTTAGTAACTAGAATCACTCCAGTTCAACCTCGCTATCAATCGTTCTGTTATGTTTTGATCAAACAATTCAATCTACATTTGTGCAGACTGTGTGCGTTTGTAATATTGTCTGTACTCCTGAACTTCGTGTCTGTTACAAAACCTTGAAATTAAAAAAAGAATAACCAACAGCAGCTACAACACGCAAAAAGCTACAGTAGCTTTACGCCTTACGGTACCGTGCGGCTAAACAAAACAGCGCCCAGGCAGTTGAAAAAACTAAAAGGAAAGCCATTTTGATTTTGATTTTGAATTTGCTGAAAATCAAATGGCCCGCAAATTGAAAATAACCACCACCATTGTTGAAGCCTACTTCACTCTTATTCACACTCATAGTACAGTACAGTATGTTCTTTAGATGTAGCCTAAACGAAAAAGTCAGACATGAGACTTTGAGACAAGTACAGCGTTCAGTCTCATCGTGGCGCAATCCCTAAATAGACAAGACTCCGCTTTAACACAACAAGAGTTTCTCAAATCAGTGCCATTTCCACAAACGCGCATCCGCTAAAAAGAGCCGATATCAGGAGCCAGAGCAGAGATGAGCGGACTGTCATATTTTGCGTTCAAGATCCAGTTTTTATTTTTTAAGACTCAGTTCAAGTCCAATCACAATCCAAAAAATTTTCAAACATAAAGAACAAGTCCAAATTAAGTCCAATATATCGAAAAATGCAGCCTTTTCGCAACAAAAATACCGCATTTCTTTTCCATTAACTCAGTCCAAATACGGCCCGGATCCTATATTTGGAAGTGAATCACAGTCCGGATCCAATCCAAATTCAACGAAATCTGCTATAGTCCGGATACAGTCCAATCCAAGTCTAGCCCAATACTCATCTCTGAGCCAGAGGTAGACACAGATTCGGTGTCAATCGAAATTTCTGATTGCGAAATTTCTGACTTCACGCCATGTGCACATGCATAGAGTAATACTTTGTGCATCAAACACGCTGAGAAAACCGATGATTAGGGCTTAGGTTTTGGTTTTTAGCAGTGATGGAGTCTCGAGACTTGGTCTCGGTCTCGTTGCGAGTCTCCGTCTCGAAGGTTTCAGGTCTCGTCTCGGTCTCGAAGGCTGCAGGTCTCGCTCAAGACTTTATATATTGCAAAGAAATGATTTAGCAAAAATTTCTACAATTCAACGATTTTTTGTTGGTTGTATTTGCAGGTAAAAAAACAACCAAAACACGTCGCAAAATGCCAGAAATTTGAAAAAATTTTAACTCAGAAGTAAGTGGAGACGATATATTTCAAAAAATTTCAGCAAAATGCAAAAGTTTTGAAGTTTCGAGTCTCGGAGTGTTTGATGAAGTATCGGTCTCGAAGTTCTAACCAGGTCTCGGTCTCGAAGGTTGCGGTCTCGACTACATCCCAGCTAACAGCAGACGTTTTTAAAGATATTTTAAAACGTTTTCAAAACGTTTAAACGTTTCAGAAACGTTTAGTAAGACATTTAAAAACGTTTTCTGCTTGCTGGGATCACAGGTGTTTAAGTAAGTGAATATGTGTGTCGGATTATGGTTTAGGCCAGAAAAAGAAAAATAAATGAAGTCTGAGACTAAGTCCAATATTTTTCAGTGGTTGTATTTATTTCCGTACTATAGCTTGTTGTGGGTATCTGACGTCTAACCAAAAAGTTTTAATTTACACAACACACATCAAAAAAGTAATCGCCAATCTTTATTTCATTATTCTGAGAATCAAAAGAATAAAGAAATAAAGTTTGAACAGGAATCAAATTCTCGGAGTGTCAGAGTCGACTCCGGAAAGATTTTTTGCTTTTCTTTCGGACCCGGATGAGAGTTCAAAATTTTGAAAAACCTGATCCGGACCAGAGTCACTTTGCAATTTCGGCAGTGGCGTAGCGGGAGTCTGCGTGGTCGTTTCTTAAATAAAAACATTGGTAAATTTCGGTACAATCGATGGTAGCCGGAGTCTAACAGGAATCGGATTCTCAAATTTGAAAAATTTCTGGAGCCAGACCCGGTGTCAAGCGAAATTTCTGACATTTGCGAAATTTCTGACCTGTTATTGTTTTTCAGTTATTTTGCTTCTCAAAATAAAGAAATAAAGTCTGGCAATTACTTTTTGATGTGTGTTGTGAAAATTGAAACATTTTGGTCAGATGCCAGGTACCCACAACAAGCTATAGCACGGGAATAACTTTGACCACTGAAAATATTCGGACTTTGTCGTTTACCTTAATTATTTTTCTTTTTCTCACCCGAACCTGACACACTTACCTAAACACGAATTCCCAAGCCCTAATAATCAGTTTTATCAGTGTATTTGGTATGTAGAATATTACTCTGTGCATGCGCACATGGTGTGAAGTCAGAAATTTCGCAAGTCAGAAATTTCTCTTGACACCGGATGCAGATATTGAGTTTGCCTCACAATCTCAAAAAAATGTTGGAACAGGAGCGGAGTCGAACTAAGTGACTCCGGCCATCTCTGATCAGAGCAAGAGGAGTGCACTGGAGATGGCACGCACAGAAAATTTGTGCTTGCTTTCCGCACTGCATCAGATGCTTGTGTGTGCACCGCTTCCACATTTGTTATACATTTCTCTGTCCCCGTCCGCACTGCAATTCCAAAGTTTACCCCCTAACAGCAAGTGCCATTTGCGCCTGCTCACATGAAGCACTGTGCTTCACATAACAATTTTCTCTGCGTGTAAGATTTGCCAATAAATTTGGAAGTGTCCAGCTTTGACATGTCTTCAGTGCTGTCAAATTGTTAGCACCTTCTTGTCTGTGTTGCATGAAATGTAGGCTAAACCTTAACCATAAACGGTATCCCTAAAACCTGACCTGAACCTCTACATCCTTATAGCGTATTCCTAAACCCTAACCCGTTAACTCTTTGCATATCCTATTTGTCATGTGACCACATCAATCAATGGTCTTCAACTAGGCCTATAGGAAAATTTATAGCTCCACAACAGGCACCATATATATAGGCCTAGAGCATTTGCCTCATGAAGGAAAACAGACACTACCTATAAATCTACAAAATGTTTTTAATCCATATAAATTGTCATGCCCCTCTTTACTACTGTGTGCAAAGTCATAGCAAGCTTTCTGTCACAATTTGTCAAAAGAAAGATATTTGTCTTTGCAGTTGCACAAACTGACACACACGCAAAAATCCCTTTAAAGCACTGTTTACACCAACATCCATCCACTGCTTGCATTGTGTCAAATTTTTATACAGCTTCATGTGTGTTCCGTACCTGTTGCAATTGAGCATTGGTTATGTGATGCACTATATGTTTCACCAACTATCGCAAACCTGGTGTTGCAGTTGACTGCACTGCCTTGAACTACTTAGGCAAGCACAAGCGAAAGATGGCAATTCGGGGCATTAACTAACAGAAAAGCAACCAGCAATAATAGAGCTCCCTCGACGAGTTCGCTCTACTACTACTAGGTTGCATTATCATTATGTAGGGATTAGTGAATTACGATAATTCGCTTGTGGTGACTATCACAGTGACTTGTTACTTATGGGCACCATCTGGTGGTGACCATTTATTTGCATGTGGCGCCATCTACCTGCCGCCACATTAGTTAGCATGGCAAGATCGCAGTGTGTTAATCCAAACTCATTCACCCTGAATTTAGAATTTTTTCTCATTGGAGAGATGACATATATCCAGAGCAGTTTTGAGATACAGTCAAACAAAGCAGCATTACATAGCATACTAATACAATGTTCACATTATGCAGAAGAATGGGTAGTTAACAAACTTTTAAACTTGCAACCCTGAACCTAAAACTTGCAGGCCTGAAAGCTTTTTCCTAGCTAGATGCCTACCAATTAAATATCCACAGTTATGGATTAGTAATTCGCATGCTAGTGCATCAGAGCAGTGACTGCAGCGCGCCACCTGCACGAAAAATAACAGCAATATTCTACCTATGAATCTTCGCCCAGAGGCATCGCTTAAACGCAGCTAAAAGCTGTAAGACAATCAAGAAAAACAACTGTTGTTATCTAAAACAATAACCTTCGAAGAGTCTCTTTGTTTTGCAAAGATTTATTATTAGATGAACGTCCACGCGGTCCACGGCGCTGGCATGGCTTAACACTTTTAAAAAGTCACGCAGCGTGGCTGGTATGTGGTAAAATTTTGCAAAACCGCAGTGTGCGGAACGCAGTCACGGGGCGATTTCCATCTCTAATGTGCACCAGAGATGAGCGGATGGTGAAATTTTTCAGTGCGAGTCCAGGCCTGATCCGAAAAAATTGAATCCGATCCAGACCTGATCCGTAAATTTTTGAAAATCACCAGTCCGATCCAGTCCTGATCCGCCCTTGTAAAATCATGTATTTTTATTTTGCCTCATGAAGCAAAAGCACTTTTGGAGATATTTTGCCTTTAGCCAATTTCGATGCCATCAGAGGCAAAAGCACTGCTGGAGTTGTTTTCCCATTAGGAGAATCCGATTGGTCAAATGACAAAGACAATACTGGGATTAGTGTAAGGCCCTTGTAACATGAATGACCTGAAAACATAAAGATAAAACCTAAAAACAAAAGCCACAACCTAAACCCAAAACTTAAACCTAAACCCAAAACATAAACCTAAAAGCTGCACCTAAATCCTAAACCTAATCCCAACATGTAAACTGCAAATCGAAACTTAAACGTAAACCCTTATCCTTTTGAAAGAGTAGCTGAAAGCATTCCAATCAAAGGCGTAATTTCTGCTAGCCAAGCCAGAGGAAATGGTGAGAGCTACACCTTCCTCGTCAGACAAAGCCATTTTAGCCACCTCAGTCAAAGGTCCTTTGCACAAAGGAAAGAGATGACATTCGACCGCAGACTAAAAACGTTAGGGCTCCAGTTGTTTTCGGTTTATATTGCACCTCCTCTCAAAATCTGATAAAAATTTTTTGCATGAAATCACGGCAAATAGTCAAGGCTAGCTCCTTTTTCTCGTATCTTTGGTTTTCTCAGTAACGCCCCAACTGCACGTCATAACATTCTCCTGACACCTAGGCATTGGCGATGAAGATTTCGCTCCGGCGGCAATAGCCCAGTGGCAGAGTGTCCGCCTCTCAATTGGAAGGTTGTGTGTCCAATTCACAGACACTGAGTGACTCGCCGTGGTACTCATTGGGCAATATCGTTAGCCTAAACTGCCTCGGTAAGAAGCATACTTCAGGTGTTGGCATGCCGCTAATTGCAGTCGCCAAAATTAGAAAAAAAATTCTTGGCACATCTCATGCTATTTTTTAATGTTCAGTGGGGTATTTTCAATAATTGCGATAAACTGTAGCCCAGTCATTAGGTGGGCCTATCAACATTAAATTTTGGCGGTTGAAGTGAAGAATTTTGCAAAGATAACTTTTGTCAGTTTCAATACAACTGCTGTTTTTCTGCATGACGTAATGGTGCCAGAAAAATGACGTACTTGAAGTGGGGTAGTGCAGTTGGTGTATTTCCGTGGGTAACTTTGAGCTCAGATTGTAGGTTTCAACTGCAAGTAGAGTGAATAAGAGTCAGACGATAGGCAACGTGGTTTTCGTGAAGTCGTCTTTGTTCAACGGTACACTTTAAACACTGGTAGTCATAGAAAAAGTTATTTCAACAAGAACAGTTTAAAAAAGGTGTTGCTCTCATTTTTATGAATTTGAAGCAAGAACCTTAGTCTGAAAACCTAACGCAAGGGTAAACGATATGTTTAAATATGATTGTGGTTGACGCTTTTATTAAAAAGAGCGTTAACCGAAATGGTTGTACAGCTTGGCAGTGAGTGTACTGAATAAAGTTGTTCATTGTAATTACCGTCGAACGTAAGACGTTGTAATCACTGCTGAGCATCCAAAGGCCTATGTCCCAGCTGGCATGGTTTGGTAATATAGTTTTCGCAGTGGACGTCTGTTGGTAACCAGTCCCGTCGCCACGGGGGCTTTGGTGGGCTTAGTTCCCCCAAAAACTACAAGTCCCCCAAAATTGAATTATGAAACACTATAAATCAGTGGATTTTTTGTCAAATTTCAGAATGTCATTCCCCTGCACTAACGTAATCTCCCAATTGAAGACCTTCTGGTGATGGTTCTGTTGGTAACGAACAAAGGCAAGGAATAGCACTATGCACGTGTAATTGGAAGAGGTCCAATACAACAGCTAGACCATGTGCGTAGGTCACGATGAAGACTGCAAGCAAGCGCTTCTCAACCATAGCCTGTTTTAAACCTGTTTAAAATATTTTTTCAAAATGGATCCCTGGGCGCAAGTGCCCACAGAGTTAACGTTCGAAGTCTTCTATATATTCTAAGAGAATTAAACCACTACGGAAACGTGAAGTGAACAATGAAACGTTCTTTACATCACTGCGATCATATTATCACATTGATTATATATCCTGCCATACGCAGTATATATAGTATTTTTAGTTAAAGACGGGGATACTACACGAAATTTCAAAATTTATTAATGTTTACATTTGTAAGGTAGGTATGCCGCCATCACATCCCTTAATTTTTCCGTTTGATCCCCTGTAATGAGTAAACTATTAAAATGTCATGCGGTGAGTTTACCGGAGATTTAAAAACCAACAGGGAGGAAAGTTTGACGAAACATGTGAAGTTCGTATATGCTTATGCAAAGAAAGCAAAAAATAGAAAAATTTAATGATGATAAAAGTGGCGACAAGCAGAAAAAGCAAGAATCATAAGCGACACTGAAAAACAAGACACATTTCAGTTTGTTGGTGTTTGATTGCGATTTTTAAGATGCTTTAGTAATCCTTATATTTTTAAATTAACACGAAACATCCATTTAAAATTTTTGTAAGCAAATTTGAGGGGTGGAAAGGGCGGCACTTAGCCATGCTACGCCACTGTTGTACAGTAGTAATTTTGCAGATTGGGTAAATGGTAATGTATATTTTTCCACCAGTGGTAAAAACTCTGCTGGGACGATCTTGCTATGCATCCAACTTTGTCCACTCTCTACATATAGCGTTGAGTTCGCAACAAGGTGAACGTAGTCAAGGTGTTAGTGTATATGCCTGCTGTGCATGTGTTCAACAGTTCTGCTCTCACCCTTTGCTTTGGCTTAGCTGGTAAAGATCGCACCTTTGATGGAAGAGCTTTTAATGTACTCTTGGAAAAGATTCAGGTTTAGGTTTAGGGTTTCGTTTTAGGTTTTAGTATTAGGGTTTTGTTTACCTTTGGGGTTTGAGTTTTGAGTTTAAGTCATGGGTTTAAGTTATGGGTCTAGCTTTTGGGTTTAGGTTTTGTGTCCAGGTTCAGTGTTTTAGGCCATGTGACAGAGACCAGCATGCACTAACCCGAGTGTATCATCCTTGTCACTTGACCAATTCTACCAATTCATTGGGTTCACCTAATGGCAAATAACTCCAGCAGTGCTTCTGTCTCTGATGGCAATATAAAAACTGCCTTATTAAATTTTGGAAATGCCAAAAGGTTGTGTCTATTTTGCCTCACAAGGCTATTTTGCCTCACGAGGCAAAATAAACTACATGGATTTATATGGGCGGATCAGGACTGGATCAGACTGATGATTTTCAAAAATTTTGCAGATCAGGACTTGATTGGATTCAACTTCTGCAGATCAAGATTGGACTCGGACTGAAAAATTTCACAGTCCGCTCATCTCTGATACCCACTACAAGCTACAGTAGGGGAATAAATATAACCACTGAAAAATGTTGGACTTAGTGTTAGACCTCAGTTATTTTTCTTTTTCAAACCCAACACGACACACTTACCTAAACACTAAACCCTGTGCCCTAATCAGGGCTGGCGTTAGCAAGTGCGGAGCCCTATTTGAAAAACTTTTGAAGGGCCCCACTCATGCTCCTCCTCAAAAATTTCTACGCACGACTGAGTGGCACTCAGTGGCAGGGGCGCAACCAGCTCTTCATTTCGGGGGGGGTAATTTTCATGAAATTTCATTCGTTGACGTCATCGTGCTTATTCAACCGTGGCACAACTTTTTCACAAACGGTCACATAAATCACAAAAAAAACAAAAAAGGCTTGAATGATATATATGGACGTTTGATTGATCTTCAGAGACAAATTTCCAAATTGTTCTATTTCAACTTGCTTGATTTATCTAACTTCTTGATGCATCTCTAGTGTCCAGTTTCATTATTTGATGTGGCAATCCTGGGTGCGCGCTAATGGAACTGCACACCTGTGCTTGCAATGTGTGCATCATTTCGAGCTTCGTCATTTGGCAGTTCAGGAGGATTGATCATAACGGCTCAGACAAGCCAGTTTCTGTTCTGTCCCCCCAGTAGTTGCACATATATGCTGACAGTCACATAATAAAAAATGGAAATTTTCTTGCGTACTTCATGCGCTCTGTAAATTCTTGTGTAGTTTAGCAAGTTTCAAACTGTCATCCCTGGGTGCCCGCCATCCCAGTCGCATACCTGCTTTGCTCAACTGCTATTCGACGAGACATTCGTGCAGACTTACAGCTTTGCAGTTGTGAACTACGCTGACGTAGCACTAGGATCTACTCCCATCTTTTAATGCCCTGCCGGATATTTCTGCAATTACAGTATGAACTGCTCCATGGTAGCGTTGATTGCTGTGTTTTTCTCCGGTCTCTTAACTTGAAGCGCTGATATAATTCATGTTCATTCCAGTGACACATTGTACAACAACGACTAAGGAGAGTACGTATAGAACAATATGCATGTTGTGTCAACAAACCTCACCAAAATGTTGGTTGCAAACGCATATATGACGTCATATTATGACGTTGCGAACAGCGTATCTCCAGTAACAATGACCACCATACGCTGATGCTCAATACTAGAATTTGGTAGGGGACATACCATCAAGCAGTCGCCCCACACATCACTTGACGTCTGCACGCCATTGGTCACTAACCTTCAGTGATTTGATCAGCGACTTTGCTTTTGAAAACGCTTGCAAAAAATCCATGTAACGCAACCAAACACCACTCTAGAACAGGTTTTTTAAAGGGAAATGCTAGGTAGCCTGCCCAGTATGGACCTGTTGGGACCCGATTTCTCTGATTCTAGGGACTCGATGATATTTTTTTCTGATTTTAGGGACCCGATTTTCAATTCTGGGGACCCGAATCGGGTCCCTAAAACACCTTAAAAAACTGCTCTAAGATGAATGCTTCTTATTTTATTTACACAATACATACATTATATTATTATTTGCTAAATCCATGAGTTTCATTCATATTGGGATTGATACTAGTTAATGATTTGTTTTTTTGCTCAAGCTTCATTTGTTTCAATAATACAAGTACTTCAATTCGTTCATTCAGTTTTTCATATATATTCATAGAAAGGGGCCCCTTTCTTAGCTTAATCCAGGGGCCCCATACAACCTTAATCAGCCCCTGCACGCAAGGGCGTACAAAAAGAAGGAAAACGTACATTTTTAACTGCATTTGAACACCGGGAGAGGAGGCTCGCAGCTTGTTTGCTGCACAATGTTTTTATCGCGGTTGTCTCTGAATGTTTTGTCATCTGGGAGCTCAGTATCCAGTACAGCTCCCAGATATTTGTATTGGTTAACAGATTTTAGATTTTTACCACCCACCCATGTGTAATGGAGTGACTGCTTTCTGCACTCTTAGCCTTAAACGTCATACAAACAGTTTTGCTGTTGTTGAAACAATTTCCATGTGATTCTGCATAAGCCTGACACACAGATAAAAGTTCTCTTCGCAACATTTCCGAAAATGGGAACTTTTCAGTTTTAATCAAGATGCAGAACGAACGACCAGGACAGAGTATAAATTTGTATTCTCATACAAACACCAGGTTCCGTATTCAACTAGTGCTTTAGTGTGACAGATGTACAGGCTACAACAGCAGTAAACCTGCGTAATTTTCATCTAGTTTTAGTAAATTCGTTCTAGCTCTATTCTTCTAACATGTGCTTGAATTTCTATCACAAATAAAGATCTCAAAGTTGAAAGATAGCCTATGTCATGGGTGAGGGGATCTTTGGATGCTATCATTTCGGGAAAAACGGATCAGGTGTCTTGTGTCTTTGGCGCATAACGGATCAGGTGTGTTTGGGGCAAAACGGCTTTTTCTGGCATCCATGAGTTGTGTGAAAGCTATGGAAGCACGTTTAGGGCATGAGCTTTCAGGACTTGCACTGAATGCAAAAGGTATGACACTTTATTAAACCTTTTTCCCAAGCCGTGGTACTGGGATCAACCAAGAAAGACACTAAAACTTGAAACGGTCCTCAACCTAAATTTAGTTAAAAACTATCAGGTTTCGAACCGAAAATGCAGCTAAACAACGCTTATTTAGGAAATGTACTACGGTAATAATGGTGATCCGCTATGCCCCTAACAAAAATAACAATCAAAAGTTCGTAGAAGAAGAAGCGGTTTGACGAGGCACTAACTGCTATGTCAAGATTTCTCTTATCAATTTGAAAGTTTCAGCAATTTGCACGGTTCAACAGTACCCTAACGTAATAAAGTTTCACGAGGGGAAATTGATTCCTGTCCAAGACAAAATAGTACTCAAACAAATAGATAAAAAATGCCTTAAAAGTACGAACAGTTTAAATTATCTCCCAAGTTGACTTCCAGCATATTTGTGGTTGAACATCAAACATTTACGATATTTTCGATCAGATAACCTGTCTCAAGATGAATCTTGTAAGGAGATATATTACTTAACGAGCAAGACAAAAAAATTCCAATAAGATTTCTTAAAAATGATTAGAATATAAAATTTCATCTTTGTTCTTTGAATTGCTATGCAATGTTTTGAAAATTTCGGGGGGGCAAATCCCCCCCTGGTTGCGCGCCTGGAAGCTCGTATACTTTATCATGGTAACTCGTAGACATACATAGTGTTCTTATTTGCAGTAAATTACAAGTTTATGACGTTATGGTTGAATACAACAATTAATTCCTCTGCTCTTGGTTGAATACAACAATTAATTGCCTCAGAAAGTTTGATAACACCTGCCTAAACCTAAACACAGTTCCGTTGCCACGGGGGAGCTTTGGTGGGCTTAGTCCCCCAAACGAAGCTCGAAGCTCCCCAAATTGAAACTTGAAACACTATAGACAAGTGGAGTATTTGCCAATTTTTAGAATGTCAAGCCCTCCCGCACAAACGTAAAGCCCCCCTATCGAAAACTTTCTGGCGACAGTTCTGCCTAAACCTCCGCGACAGCGACAGATTATAAATGAAAGTGTTTGTTGCTTTGATTGATTCATAACATGGTTCACTGGTTTGTGTGGAAACAAGTGAAACAGAATATTAGCAGAACGGTAAAACGGAGAGAACAGCAGCAAAACATTTCCTTGTTAGATTTTGAAACTTTGCAAAAACAAAAATTTTCGCCTAATTGGCGAACAGACCGCAGCGGCCCGGAATGACGTCACCGCTAAGAAAAGTGTTTGCGGACTGGCCGAAGACTGGACTGTTAGCGTCCCGTGCCATCTCTAATGTAGAATATTACTCGCGTGAAGTAAGAACTTTCGCAAGTCAGAAATTTCACGTGACACTGAGTCTGTATCCGAAAAATTTCAAATTTCACAATCCAACTCCTGTTGCGACTCCAGGTAGGCGGCTATAGCTACCATCTATGCAACCTATATTCAGCAATGTTTTTGCTTAATAAATGACGTGCAGATTGCATAAATACAATGCAGACTCCTACTGCTACCAAAAATGACAAGCGAGCCGGTGTCAGGGGAAATTTCTGACTTCACGCCATGTGCGTATGGACAGAGTGATATTCTACATATCAAATACGCTGAGAAAACTGGTTACTAGGGCTCAGGGTTTAGGTAAGTGTGTCGAGTTAGGGTTTGGATTAGGGTGAGAAAAAGAAAAATAATTGAGGTCTAAAACTAAGTCCAATATTTTTCAGTGGTTACAGTTATTCCCGTACTGTAGCTTGTTGTGGGCATCTGACATCTAACCAAAAAGTTTTAATTTACCCAACACACATCAAAAAAGTAAACGCCATACTTCATTCCTTTACTTTGAGAAGCAAAATAACTGACAAACAATAATAGGTCAGAAATTTCGGTTGACAAAGCATCCGGGCCTGGTTTTTCACAAATTTTTGCCTCTGGCACCGGATCCGGGTCCAAAAAACGCAGAAACCTACCGGAGTCGAATCCGGATCCGTGACCACCTCTGGTGTGCATGGACTGGATTTCAGACTTTTTGGATCCGGATATGCTTGTTTCCACTTGACACAGTCACTGTTTGTCCTCGTCAAGCTGCTTTGTCTAATGTTTGTTTTGTTTTGCCAGTCTTGCATGACTTTCTTTGTTGCCAATTTTTCAGGTTCTCAGGATATTACCAAGATTGTGCCTGTTTGATTGCACAATGATTTTGAATTACTGAACTTATGTGTTTGATATAAAAACAAGAGTAAGTCAGTAAGAGTTACCAAGTGTCACTGAATTTCTTTATTAAAACGCAAACTGCAATTCGATGCTGACAGCAGGGCTGCGGAGCCGGTGTCAAGCGAAATTTATTTCTTCACGCCATGTGCGCATGCATAAAGTAATATTCTACATATCAGATACTCTGAGAAAACTGATGATTAGGGCCTAGTGTTTGGTGTTTAGGTAAGTGTGTTGGGTTAGGGTCAGAAAAAGAAATAAAATTGAGGTCTAAGACTAAGTCCAATATTTTTCAGTGGTCACAGTTATTCCCATGCTGTAAGCTTCCCGGGCGCGGAAGCATTAGTTTTTTAAATTTATTTGTTTATGAGCAGACACGAAGTCCATAGTATGAACACACACACTCTGCAGAACGCAGGTCGATAAAAACAGACAAAACAGAACGAAGTACAAGGCGTTGAAGCCGGCGGAATCGCAGGGTTACAGACACTTTTTGCAACTGCATTGAAGACAGAACCATATAGGGTTACAGACACATTCTTAACACTGAAGTTAGCTAACACGTAACACTTGTTATAACACTACTGTGGAATAGGGCGCCAGTTGCTAAATTGGTCGAGTCTAGGCAAAATGCGAAAGCATTTTGGCATGGCACGCCATCAATCAAACGGATACTGCAAAGTTCGATCATTCATTCACAGAGTAAAATGCGATTATAGTGTTCAAAGAATATAGACGAATACAAACAATCTGAATCTGACTATGGGTAGGCATACCTTATTTTTATGATTGAAAACTGGGACGGTTCAGAACAACGAGCCTTATCAGATAAATGTGGTTCATATCTTATTGAGCATGTAGCCATTTTGGATTCCTGTAGTTGAGGCAACAAGAGAAACTAAAATAATGCATTTTACTAAGGAACAAAACAACGTTAAACATCTGTAAATTAACCTATTCGGCCAATAATACTTTTCTATAGACAATACTTTCTTCAAGAAGTCTTTGTTCGATTTTATTTTGTCGTAAAATCACACGAGGAAAAGTTAGTATTAATTTTGCTGGTGATAAAGGCTTTCACATTCTGCTTCTGTCATCAGACCGCATTTTATTCCAGACAGAACAAATTCTCTCAGTGGGAGCTGATGTACCAAGTGTGGGACCAGTGGCGTAGCAAGGGAGGGGCTCTGGGGGATGCGGGCCAAGGGCGGAACCTTCTAGGGCAGGGGTTCCCATCCTTTCTCTAACCATGTACCCAGAGCCAGATTAAAGGGTAGGAGGCCCGGGGCAATTTTTACTGGAGGGCCCCTATGACGTAATTAATGACATCATCGTTTGTAAAAGTTATGTTTTCGCTGATTAGCAAGGTTCCCGTTTGTTTTTTCCGGTAGTCGAGAATGTGCTTACTCAAACTCACATACAGTTAGCTCCGAGAAGGGAATTTGTGATTTGGACACTAGGGTGTATTTCTGCTAGGAAAAAATATTTCATAGACTAAAGAGTGACTCAGCAAGAAACAACATTCACCCGAACAATAAGCAGAAACCTGAGATTACAAACAAAAACACCGGAAAAAGAACATGTCAATATGGCCAGCCAGGCTGAGTGTGAAACTTGT
>Ga0210059_1005299_pt1 | contig 20779 bp, 12 predicted proteins | sample Ectturendosymbi2_FD_188042 | JGI IMG/M metagenome (GOLD analysis project Ga0210059, IMG submission 188042) | Ecteinascidia turbinata endosymbiont from Florida, USA - Sample 2 (SPAdes) (version 2) | ecosystem: Host-associated > Tunicates > Ascidians > Unclassified | place: Key West, Florida...
GCGACAAGGCCATCTGGTCCTTGTCACTGTCAGTTTTACAATCTTGTTTGTTCCAATTACTGCGATGCGCTGACCATCTTTTGGAAAATTTGTTGCTAGTTTGACCAACATACTGTTCATGACATATCACATAAGTCGCGACGTAAATGCCAAAATCTGCGCAAGTCAAGCTTCGGTTTAGCTTAAAAGTATTGGTTTCAGTCAGCATTTGTGAAACATTTGGTACCTTGGATTTGTTATTTTTTCCATAGCAACCACAAAGTGCACAGTGCTCACATGGCCTTGAGCCACCTTTGGTTTGATTTCGTGTCTTGTTTAAAGCAAGGTCTTTGTAGTTGGTTAGCTTTTGTCCAATTGTGGTGGGTCTTTTCTAGGTAATCATTGCCTTCGGGTTTAACTTCTTTTCTTTTTGTGTTAGAGTAAGCAGATGGGGGAAAGATGCAGCCCAAACCTGTGTGTCTTCTTTCTTGTCGCATTTTGTGGGCCGTAGTCTATCTTCCCAATTAGATGCCAGTGCTATCATGTCAAATTTGCTGATCGATTCCTTGCTTACACCCATTGATTGGAGGTGACAGAGTTTCATCAATAAGTGGCTGTCTGCATTGTCTGAAAAGCCTCGTCCTTGTAAAATGCCGAGTGACTAATTCCGGAGTTGAAGATTTAGTTAAAGCAGCAAAACGTGATCAAAGCAAAGTTTGTGCAATTTTGATGAAAAAACTATTAACTCATGTCAGGATACGTATTAATTTGAGATAAAAAAGCACAGCAGTGCTATCAATTTATTTTGGAATCAAAACATTTTGAAGCATTGAAAAAGAAGATGTAGCTTAAAAGCGATGCTTTGTCGAGTTTCTTTCACGTTTCTAATTGTAAGAAACAACAAAGTTGCAAAAGTACATTCTGGCTGTAATCAAAAAGATTTTACATACCTCCTCAGTATTTTGAATTTTGCATTTGTATTGGGAAATGCCGAAGGATAAGATGTTAGATTTGACGCAATGTTTTCTTTAAATATTCGACCAATTTTAAAGATACCGTGTATTTTTTTGCAGCTTGAGGTGCTTAACATTTCTGAAAATGACGTTGGAAATGCCGGAGTTTCATCAATGAGTGACTGTCTGCATCGTCTGAAAAGCCTCGTCCTTTCAAATTGCGGGTTGACTCATTTGGGCATTGAAGATTTGGCTAAAGCAGCAAGTCGTGATCAGAGCAAAGTTTGTGCAGTAGTGATAGAAAAAATATTTTACTCATAATCGACATGAAGACAATATGGGAAGAAGCGTTGCCATTTTATGTATATTTAATGTCGAAGATTTTCAAGAAATGCAGAAAAAGAAACTAAGTAACTTTTTGGTCAAAGAACAAAGAGAAAATAAACTATGAAGGAAATCCTTGTTTTGGAGAAATATACAGTAACATTGCAAAAGTGTTTTCTGTCTGAATTAAACAATTGTATGTGGCTTCACCATGACAATCGTTTTTTTTCATTTCAAAATTTACGCGGTGGATTTCATGCAATGTTTTCTTTATTAATGTTACCAATCACGCAGTCTTCTTTCCTTTCAACTTGAGATGCTTGTCCTTTCTAGCAACAAGTTAAGGAGCTGCTTCACGTTAAGGAGCTGCAATCACGCAGTCTTCTTTCCTTTTACAAGTTAAGGAGCTGCAATCACGCAGTCTTCTTTCCTTTCAACTTGAGATGCTTGTCCTTTCTAGCAACAAGTGAAGGAGCTGCTTCCATTAGCTTGTTCATTGCGCACTGGAAAGCATTGGCACTCCGAAGCTGCAACCGTACCCATTCATGGGTTGCAGCCTTGGCCTCAGCAGCAATGACTGCACATGGCAAGATATGCCACGCGTTTATAAAAATATGTTGGATTTTCCGAACGTTGACCGATTCGCAGTACGACAGAATTTTAATAAACGTGCCGAAAAATGAAGCATGGTAAAGACGCAAACAAAGACTACAGAAACTGCCATTAAAAAATCCCTAGTTTCGAACAAAATCGCATTTTGCTTCTTTGAAACAGTTGCCTTCACTTCATTTTGACAACATTGAGTCCAGTCATTCTAAAACGTTACTGTATGTATAGTAGAGTCCTGTGCGGAGAGGGTTAACCTGCACTGCTTTGCGTGCGGGTGCGGGGCGGGCGCGGGTTGAGAAATTCTTTGTGTGGGTAACTGAGTGTTGAGCCAAAGCACGTGAACTTCATCAGCTCAAAAATCGCAAAACACGTGGATGTGCATTTGACATCGTCCGAGTTAATTCAAGCGGTTCGCAAAAAACAGCTGGATCGCACGTGGCTTTGCGCGGGACATTGGAGACGCCGGGGTGTCATCACTAAGTGACTGTCTTCATCGTCTGAAAAGCCTGGTTCTTGTAAAATGCGGCTTGACTCATTCGGGCACTAAAGACTTGGCTGAAGCATCAATACGTGATCAAAGCAAAGTTTGTACAGTATTGATAGAAACAATATTTTACTCATGATCGGCTTGATGGAAAAATATGAAGAAATTTAGCCATTTCATGATTTTTAATGCCGAAGATTTTTCATGTAATACCGAAAAAGGAATTTTTGTGAAAGAACAAAGAGAAAAAGAAACCTGTGAAGTAAATCTATTTTTTGGAATAGTGTAATAACATTGCAAAAGTATTTTTTGTCTGAAATGATAATTCACGTTCGTTTCACGCAGAAAGTACTTCTGCAATTTTATTACTATTGCTTCATCACGGCAATCCTTTTGTTTGCGTTTCCAACATTTACGCGGTAGATTACACACAATATTTGCTTCATAAACGCTACCAATTATGCAATCTTCTTTCTTTTCAGCTTGAGATGCTTGATCTTTCTAGCAACAAGATAGGAGATGAAGGAGCTAAATCTGTTAGCTGTTGTATGACGCACTTGAAAGCATTGACTCTCCGAAACTGCGAACTTACCCATGCAGGGGTTGCAGCGTTGGCCTCAGCAGCAGTGTCTATTCACGGCAAGGTATGCTACACGTTTAAAAATATGTTGGATTTTACAAACGTTGTACTATTCGCAGTACAGCATAATTTTAATAAACGTGCTGGACATGGTCACAGCTTTAACCAAAAATGAAGCATGGCAAAGAAGGAAACAAAGCCTACAGAAACTACCTTCACAAATTCTCTATTTCTGAGTACAATCATATTTTGTTTCCTTAAAGCAGTTCCTTCAGTTCATTTTCAGAAGGGTGAATCAAGTCGTTCTGAAATATTTCACTATGTGTAGATTTTGTTCATGTTTAATACAAAATCCAATATGTGTTGCTTTGAAATCATTTACTAATATAAGTTTTTTTCCACTGAATATCTGTTCGGTGTAAGACGTAAAATAAAATTGAAAAACATTTGATTTACGTTCCTCATTTTGCTTTCAACACTTCCCGCTATGATTTCAGATAAAATAAGTCTCTAGCAAATATGGCGTTTTCGTAATTTTTTTCTGCCTACGGTTGCGTTGATGCTCAGCGCAGCGCGCAGTGTGTTCAGTGACATCTCACGTTGCAATTTCTTAATGTTTTCTCACGACGTGTTATTTTCAGGATAGCCTCAGTATTAATAACTGGGTGTCGTTCTTCAGACAATGACCCTCAGAGGGTCTTGCAACATTTTTGAGGCGTCGCGATTAGACATTTTATGTGCAGTACACAGCTGCATTACACATGCTTTATTCCAGTTTTTGCCTGGGTTGCGGAGTCGGAGTCGTAGGGAGTCGGAGGATTTTGGGATTTTGAGTCGGAGTCGAATTTTTTGTCCTACTCTGACTTCGGAATTGGATCAATTTTTGCATCACACTCAGGGGCGTAACGAGGTTAGATGGTACCAAGGGCAAGAAGCAAGTTTGGCGCCCCCAAGTTCGAACCTGAGGTCTTTCGGAAGCAAATTTACTGTGTTGATGAGAGATCTTGCGACATCATTGGGACTTTTCGCCCCCCCAGCAGTCATTCGGCACTCCCAGTGCCATATTAGCTATGAGGCACGGGCCTCAGGGCCCCTGCAGACAAGGGTCCCCAAACATGAAAGCTGCCATTCAACGCAGTTACAGCCTGCCTACACACTGTGATTTCCGCCCAACGTTCAATGCAATATGCCAGGGATGACCAGCCAGTCAGAGACCAAGAGCCACAACTTGTGTTACCGCAAAGAACCACATCGTACACATGAGCGCACATAGACATCACCCTTTTTCTTCCTCACTCAAACACACACCTTTGCTCAGCTAGATTCATTGTAATATCACACATCAACATAACAATGACCGACCTTAACAGGCCATTTACTGTTTTGCATGTTATTTAGTGGGACTTCTGGTAATTACGTAAGATCCGCATGAAACCGGGCAAAGAGCTGCATGCGGCTCGCGAGCCGAGTGTTGGTCACCCCCGCAGTATGTTGACTGTGCGTACAACAGGAAAAAACACATTACAGGCGCTTGTGACATCATGGAAAACATGGAATGGCACCTTATTTACGACATAGAGGAAAAGAGCAGTGCACAGTTCTCTCACTTTCAGGGATTTGACCCAAGGTCAGAACTTGTGATCTTTAGGGGAAATTTTTAGGGATTTCCGTAAAAGTCTTAAAATGTGCAAAATAAATTATTTCAGTTTTTTGTGCAAACTATGTTTGATTCTACTTTTAACACTTATCATGGCGCTCCAATTTTATGTGGCACCACTACAGATTTAGGGATTTTTATGTAAAATAGTGTGCCTTGTATCTGAGATTAGGGATATCATAAATTCAGGTCAAGTGCAGCGGCGACACAAAAGTGGAGCGGCTAAAAGGAAACTCAGGGAAGAGCAAGAAAAATGAGATGAGCAAAGTAAGAAAAAGGTGCCATGTCTGCTGACATCAGTTTGAGATAAGCTTGATCACTAACATTAAACGTAAGAAGCCATCATTGGATAAAGATACGCTTGAGTGCTGTGAAACTAACGAAGCCAAAATAACGCCAAAGTTTTGTTATCAAATCGGTGCAGCTGTAAGTGAAAACGATTTTAATGTTAAACGTTTCACAACCAGCAGCAATTCTCTAATTTTGTAAAGACATTTATGCTACGCCTAATTCAGGAAAGAAACGTGATATCACTTTTTCTAACAGTGATATTATTCTGCGTATTTTTGTTTAATGTGCTCAAACCGCAATGGTGGAAGGCCATTTTTAAAGCTGAAACGGATAAAGAATGAACTCAGGTGATCAATATCACAGCAACGTTTAAATCATTTGTCGCTGATGAGTATTGAAAACGAACTATTGCGGAAACAAAATTTTGACGAACTGATACATGAATTTGCTTGCAAAAAAGCACGCAACATACTACTACAGTTTGAGTGTCTTACATGGTGGGAAAAACTGAGAACGTTTTCGTATTCCTGAGTTAATGACAGCAAACGTTTTTGCATTACATATCTACCCTTTTCATTTGATGTTGCAGAGTGTGTTATGTCGCGTGACGAACACTATTATAAGGACACCATGCGACATTGTTTTTTATTGAAAAGGTGGGGGCCCTCGAAAAATTGTGCCTCGGGGTCCCTAAAAGCCCTATCTGGCACTGGGTGCCCCAATAGTGAATCGGCGCCCGGGCAATTGTGCCCTCCTTGCCCCCTTTCGTTACGCCTCTAATCACACTCCTAAGCTGGGAAATCCTGTTAAAATGGTACAATTTCTAACGAAACATTTTTTGAAACAGACAATTCTTACTTTGTTCCACGATTTCCACTGAGTGTTAGTTGCTATAAAATTCTTGCCAGCCAACCTTCATTCACTTTAAGTTAAGGAGTCGGAAATTTTGGAAAGGTTCGAGTCGGAAATTTTGGAAAAGTCGGAGTTGGAGTCGGACATTTTACTTCCGACTCCGCAACCTTGGTATTAGCTTGGGATCGTTGGGTTATAGTGGGTTGATAAAATTAGGCATACCATATTTTTGTTATTTAAATAGGGACGTTTTTCAATGTTTTTTTCAGATGGAAATCCAAACAAGTACCGGTACGAAATAATTTCTTTCAATAAACTCACTGCAAAGAAAACAAATCCTCGTATTAGCCTACTATTACTGAAACAACCAGTGTGCTAACAATCAACACACTACTGGACCAGTTACCCGATACAATGACGTAACAATCACCTTTGCATCTAACACAGCGAATAAGAAACAACATGATAACGAACCACTCTTCATCAAGTTGGCTAAACAGACCAACAACAGCATGCTAATATTCGTGTAGCGCTATATGCTCGCTGAGTGAATGGCTTAACCGGGACTTATTGGTTGACTGAGCATGACGCCGGGACAAAGCCGTTAAAGCGGGACTGTCTCGGTCAAAACGGGGCATATGGCAAGCCTAACCATAATGGCTCGCGGTACAAAAAAGGTTGAAAGCCACTGCTCTAAGGAGTGTTATCAAACGTTGAAAGCTCAGTGCTGTAACGAGACTTTAACACGAGGCGTTTTCCAATTTGAATTTGCTACAAAGGATTACGGAAAAAGTCGAACGTACTACGTAGCCAAAACATTTTACGGATTATATAAAAAATCCAAACATTTTCCAAACGAATTGAGAGGCTCCAGCGATTACGTTTATCAGATACATAGCCTGCGTCAATTAGTCGCTCAAGCATTGGACGACAACAGGATCCACGTTTTATATGACTCGAATTTGTCGCAGAAGGCCTATTTCAGAAGTAGGTGTCTTAAAGCAGTGTCGCTGCTTGGCTTCGATTGAACGTGTTTTAGTGTACATCCGAAGCGTGTAATTATAAAAAGCGCCATCGCAATGGTGCTAACAATGACTTCTTCTCAAATGAAATATTGGCTGCAAAAAGGATATTGTAGATCGTGCTAAGCATCATCGAGATTTTCACAAGCACTTGTGCAGGAAAGTTTTACGAGCAAAATGTGGTATTAATCCAAAGTAAAGTATGGAATTGTAACCGATAGTAACCATTTTGTTTCATTGGCCGACATTGCTGTGAATAACGTCATACAGCCCAGTGCTGGTGTGCTAAGTGTGGCAGAACTTTTACGCAGATCCACCGATTATATAATTTCGATAACTGCATCTAGTTTGTCAAATGGACCATTCGACAAGCACCATCTTCAGCATTTGCCAGCAGTAACTTGGGACTACCGTTTCGACAAGCTTGCACAGCCGAACAAAGCGGCGAAGTGAACTTTCTAGACGTAAATCACTGCATAGCCACTAAACGTGGTATTGGGTTTGTCACTAAAGACTTCGTAAAACTCAAAACGGAGGGAAGACAGTTCATTTAACGGGGATTCACACCACTCAAAAACAACACTGAAGCCAAGCCAATCTTATATTTGGAGAAGCAATACGATTGGGGCGTCTCAACCAAAAGATAGAAAATAACAAAGAAGCTTCAAACCGACTCAAAGAAAAAGTGATCCGCTCTAATTTATCCTTGGAGACTACAAATGACATGATAGGAATGGCATCAAGTTGGGAAGAAAGACCACGCCCCCAAAAATGCGACGAGAAAGATGATCCCCAGGTTAGGGTTACAGCTTTACTCACCTGCTCACTCAATCAGAAACAGAAGAACTTTGGACACGAAGATATTATAATATCTTGATTACACAACTGGAGGAAAGTGTTTTCGTGCTACAATCAGTAAGCAGGGGCATTGGCGTTGCCAGGGGGGCAAACGGGCCATGCCCCCCAAAAATGTTTAGAAAATACAGTCAATTTGTGGTTTGAGAGAGGTTTTTCTAAACAAAAATGTGTTATTCGCCTAAACTCAAACATTTTGCCCCCCCTCCAAATTTTTGTGCTGGCTACGCCACTGAGCAGGGGAATCAAAATTAGTGAAAATAGTGATTATGCTTATTTCCAGGACATAGCCAAACCTCGCTAATCGTTTAAAAAAATTGTTTCCGACAAAAACTCTTGGTGCTCAATTGTAATTTGCCCAGGACCCATTAATAACTTTATGACGTTGCATGTATCTTACTTATTAATCCAATTTACTAAGTACCATTTTTGTTCAACATATATTTTCATATAGTTCTCATCACGAATTTCATTCCATAAAATACTCCTTTTACATAGCATGACGACGCCCGTTTTGAAATTACTTTTAAAGTGCAAAATTAAGTGATGTGCGTTCAGATATGTGCAATGATTTTTGTTAAAGCAGCAACGCTATAAATTGTAATTGCATAAAAGATAATTACGGTAAGGCTAATTGTAATGAACCTCTCGGTGATTTTTGCCTTGTGCAGATGGACTTGCTTGATCTTTCATACAATGAAATCCGTGATGAAGGAGCAGAACTGTTGATTCCCTGCATCGCAAAAGTGACGAAAATTATTCTGAAGCACTGTCGGACTTCTTTTCAAATTAGAAATAAGTTCGAAGCTGAGTTGAGATCACTCAATCTTTCAGTAAGTTCCTGGCTGTCTCATCTGAAGTATGGAGAAAACTATTGTTGTTTCTTTTACCAATTTTTCTCTGTTTTTCAGAAAGAAAACGTACAATTTGAAAAAGTAAGTCTTTTTGCTTTTGTTGATAACTGTGTAATTGATCTGTTGAGCTGGTTAATGTATAAGGTACTAGGTAAAACTATAGTATAACTGGTATAATAAAATTGCTTACTGGTCTCTACTTTGGCCTCCTTGAAGTTTTGTTGAAAACTGATTTACGCATATTGTGTATAGTCACAGCACAGTTAAAAAGATAGACTGAATCGTTTAAGATAATTTTCCAAGAAAGCCAAGAAATCAAACAAGTAGGTGTGGATTTGCAGCGAAAGACTGCAAAATGTGTGCTCCAGATTGCTTACGCAGCACATTTTTTTCATCTCACCTCTCTTAATTGGGTGCGCATGTTCATTTGGCAAAGGTTAAAATATCATCCCTTCTACAGTATGATGTTGAGTTACATGATTGACGTTTTCCGTTAAATCTATATTGAAACTTGTGAATACGTGTTCAACTAAATTCGTCGAAATGCGTAAAATAAGAAGGTTGCCGAAAACATTTACCGCAAAGATTGTTACGTTATCATTGTGATACAACACTAAGTTTTATGCGACTATACATTCATTGTTGCAAGTAGAAGTAAAAGCACTTTCATTTAAGTGAATTCTTTTCAGTTTTTATAAACGCAAATGATTCAAACTGGTTTACCCGCCGTTCTGTATAAAACGTCCATGAAAAACATTTTTCAAACGTGTTCAAAAATTGACTAATTTGTCAGGATATTTTTTAACTTTAAACTATTTACCACAGATTTTTTATGGCACTTTAATATAAGACACACTTTAATTAACCGTTTGATGTTATATTTGCAAAAAACGTTTGGACAAAACAGCTTGCGCAAATAAGACATTTGAACCAACAAATGTCTCGAGTCAAAAGGTACACGTTTATGGAAACAAGGTTTTTGGTGTGTCGTTTTGAACACCTGGCAAACTAGAAAATCGGAAAATCGCCCGTAACATCACGAAATTGGCAAAAAGGAGCTGTCAATGCGTTTCGAAAAATGCACAATATTTTACTGTTAAATGACATTCATGATTTGCGGAATCAACCGCAGAGCATCCGCCGTCAGGATCCTCTCTTGTCAAGCGATCGCAGAAACTTGGCATATTTCCCATAGGACGAAAACAAATCTTTTCATTTCTGATATAAAAAAAAATTCGCCAACAATCAATTTAATACCATTTTTCTAAAATCTTCACAGGAATACTCTGGTAATCACCATTTGTCATTTACAAAATATGTTTACGTCAGGTTTGTCGTGACGCGACAATTTGATGTGCGAAATCCTGTAAGGTGGATTTTTACATGTTTTATTGGGATAACCAAATTGTAAGCTTTTGTTCAAAAGTTATCCAAATTGTAAGCTTTTATTCAAAAGTTTTTGGTATTAACAAAAATGCATAATAAAAAAACAGCAAAAAGTCTAGCCTAAATGTGAAAAGCTTGGAAAACATTCCTCCGCAAATTGTCGTTTAACCAGTGTTTCCAACCCGGTTTTCCCGAACACGAAAGCCGGGATTTTCTTCCCGAAACCCGTGTTTTTTCAACCAACAAACCCGGATATTTTAAAAAACCTGGAATTGCTGTTGCATTCAAATATTAGTATTATCTGAAAACATTGCATATATTTGAAGAGCGGCACGTGTAACGGCCAAATCAGCACGTTTGAACTTTCAACTATTATCCGGGGTCAAGTTCGGGATTTGTTCGCGGACCCCGTACGTTCATTTTTGTCCGTTTGTAACCTCATTCAAATGACATATTTACACCGATTCTGACGTCATTTTCCACATAATAGGTGTCTACGCGAACTTTGGTCTTTTCGCTAACCTAATAACTACCATGTGAAGTAGTTCTTCAAAGCTTTACCGTAGTTACTAGTTAATTCATTTACAAGCTGTTATGTGTTAGTTCATATACAGTACAAACTGAGATTCTTTGCAGAATCGATTCGTTCCTTTTCAGTTTGCAATAACTTTCTACAACATATTTGGCTTCTAGAAGCGACTTTAACTCGATCTTTAATCATACATATTCAGTTTAAAATACGTTAGTAATCAAATGAAATCAGAAGTTTAGAGCCGCATCTAACAGAATAAGCTCTAGCAACACCAAAGTGCAATTTGTGCTCCGTTATACAAAAGATGTTTCAACATTCAAGCACCGAAAGTTTAATCAACTATTGGAAATCAAAGCACATAATCCATGAGAGGGAAGACCACAAAATTATTCTGGCACAGTAAGAGATCCGATCACAAACTGTGAAAAAGGAAATGAGTCTTGTGGCTACAAACCGGTCAAATAACCTTGAAAAACTGTACCATGACTTACTTACAAACAAGCCCACGGCAGTCAAACCAGAGAGGGATTTTTCAGCCACGTGACTATTTTTGAAAAAAATTCAGAAGCAGACTGAAAGATGAAAGCATGCGTTGATTGTCATGCGTCAGTAATATAAAAATCATTTGAAGCACAGTGCTTAGCTTAATCAAAAATTTGCTAATAAACTGCGCAGTGACCAACAGTAGTAGTTTCAAAATGATATAGAGTTTTTATCGCGCAAAATCACATATATTTGAAACCCGAAAAAAACGGGTTCTTCCGTTTTTTTCTCAGTTACCCGAAACCCGGATTTCAGAATTTTGCCACGAATTGGAAACACTAGTTTGACCATAGAATAAAACAAATTGACAAGAAACTACATTGAATTTAAATGTGAGTGATGCACGAAAGTCCAGCAAAATTTTTATAGACAAAACACCGAACCCACCGAGTTCAAACAAGCAATGTTGCACGTTTTGCAAACAAGCGCTTTCATCGAAATTCCAACTGAAAATGAATTGAAAAGCGTAAGACCAGAAACCAGTCTGTTGGTAGCATTGGCAAAAAATAAAACAACTACACGTCAGCCATTTTTGGTGTGGGCAACATTAAGATCTATGGAGATCTCAAAAATTGAATTTAAGTCAAACGTTTGAAACAAATCTCTACCTTTATAAGAATCTTCGCGGCCAACCTCTTACAGTATTCAGAATTACAGTAGTCTACTCGAGATCATTGTTGCTTAATTGAACGAAAACTATTCTTCAGTTTTTTTTAATGCAAACGGCGATGATTTTATTCCATAAAAATGAGATTTTCATTTCACGATTGATTCTTTCTTGTTTGTGCAAGAGCATTCTGTGGTCAATTGTATCAGACGCTTCACAAAATATAGCACAAGTAATATATATTTCTTCACGATTTTTCAATAGATTTTCATGGATATAACAGATAGCCATTGATGCAGACCTGTGGTTTTCAACCTGGGGTCGCGTCCCCCGTCAGGGTTGTTTGCATTTTTTGTTGGGGCTGCGAGAGCGTTTAATAAAAATATTAATGCCTACTGTTTCTATGCTTTGTGTTTCGTATATGGAACCAATTTTTGTCGTAGTGAAAATAGTAGGATCACCTGGCAAAAATAATGGCCTGCTTTTTAATTCAGAATTGTTTTGCGTGTGATTATGACTATTACAAAGTTTTGATTGTAATTACTCGAATGACCATTACAGTACTGTTGCGTTTGGCAACGCACAAATATATTTGTGACGTAAGAATGTGCTGTTGTTGTAAGTTAGATATCTGATTGCAGTAGCTAGCTTGGAAGTTATTCTAGTTTTCAATGCGTTGTGTTGTGGAGTGATTTGCATACGGCACGGGTCGCTATCACTGATGTTGCCATGTGCATGAATTTAATAAATGAATCTTTGCTTGATTTTCTATTGTGACTGGAAACAAAACTGCATTTCATATGCCTGACTGGAAATTTTCGGAAGGGGGTCGTTAGGTTAAACTGGTTTGCAAAATGGATCGCTTCATTAAAAAGGTTGAAAACCACTGATGTAGACAATCCCCTACGAAATCCATACTGGGAGTCAGATAATATATAAATTTGTTCAACATAAGAGCAGAAAGTCTTCTATAGGGATGTTTCATGTTCGTGCAGGAGTTTGATATTCTAAAAAGTGACAAAACCACTGATTTATAGTGTTTCACATTTCAATTTGCGGGTTTTAAAGCTTTTTTCAGGAGATAAGCCCACCAAAGCCCCCGTGGCTAGGGGATTGCATAAGAGAATAAGAGGATATATAAAAGGTTTTCAAAGATTTTGTTGATTGGGGACAATAGTGATATTGGCCTGGAATTTGTACAGGAATTTGTGCAGTGATATTTTGACCTCCTTTATGAATAGGGGTTACTTCTGCACATTTTAAGCATTCAGGGTAGATACCTGTTTTTACACATCTGTTAAAGTGCTGTGGTTAAATGGAGATAAAATATGCTTACATATTTTGAGAATGTGTTATCATTCATTCTTACACCTAGTTTCATGAGGTTTGCTCGAGAATCAAAGCAGGTCAAAACTCTTTGAGCTCGCAAAAATTTTTAGTCATGGCCCTTAAAATTGGTCCCGACATGTCGCTTGTTGAAGTGTTCTTGCAGCGTAGATTGCTTCAAATTTGCGTTGGAGGAAACAGTTTCACAGAGCATGCACTGAGGCTTTTGCAAATCTCCGTTTTTCCGAGGCAATTCAAATCAAAACGAACGCAGGGATTGTGACCCAGGGTCACAATTTGTAATATCTTATTGGACTTTATTACAATTTTATTTCTAAAAGTAAGGCGAGTATGCAAAACATTCCGCGCAGCATTAACAAAGAGATGTTTCCGATGACCAGAATTGGTGTAAACAGCAGCGAATGCATACTGACATCAATATTTTGCATTTGATGAATGATCTGTGAAAGTACAAATTTCCGGCGGGCGTACGTGCATTGCAGGTTCGCACAGCCTAACAAACCCTTCCTGTGTAACGTATCCGCTCTTCTAAGAACGTTGAATAAGAATAAGGAACTCTCGGCAGTTAGCCATCTTCGAATCGCCTTGCTTTGATTTTTCAACTGTGAAGTGATCAAAGCAGAAAGTTCTAACTGGTGCTTGGCGACTAAGCCTTGCGCTGTTTGCATTGTGATGTTAATTGGCTGATTTGTTGCAACAAAACTACAGTTTTGTGACTCATAATAAGAACAACAAAGCACGTTGCAAGAAACCTTTCTTTGTGGACAAGATCACAATTTCAATTTTGTGCAGATAGAAAGCTCTTTACAATGAAGTCGACGACAAATCAGGGAAGCAATTGAACTTTAAAATAAACAGATTTTTTCATTTATATGTTCAGGCCCTAGCCCCAGGGGTCTGCAACACAGTCATCATTCCATTTTCTTTTCTTCGACATAATAACGGTTTATGATGAAAATGCGAAATCAGAAAAGCTTTTATTATCATCTCCACTCGCAATTAAAGCAGACTTTTCGTCTCCACATTAACAAAACACTTTCAAAACAACAAGAATTTACTCCAAGATGAAAGGCAGTGCACACGACGCTTTTGCTCTACGATAGATTAACCTCAGAACTAATTACTACGAATGATGAAAATTGGAATCCACTCGTATGTGTATTACGCTCAGACTGTCCTATAATTGTCCAGAAAAGGAATTATCGTATCACAAAAACAATGGCAGTGTCTAGTTAATTCAAGAAAAAACATACAAGCTCATATTAAAAAGAACAGATTTCAATTTAAGGTTTAGGCCAAATATTCCTATCGTAACACATAGGTTTGAACGAACGTCGCGTTTTTGTCTTTAATCCAGAGGCTGGGAACCTGCGGCCCGCGGGCCAAATACGGCCCGCATGAAAATTTGTTATGGCCCGCATAAGAATTTTAATTGCCCAAATTTGAATACAAAATCGCGTCAAAACGAAGCTCTATGGTAAGCAGGTGCTTAGATAGTAAGTCAAGAGAAATTACTCTTGCTCATAGTTACATGAAGGTAGGATTTTTGTATGAAATTAATTGATTTTACGGCCCGCCAGCGATATCATACAATTCATGCGGCCCGTGATAGTGAATGGGTTCCCCGCACCTGCTTTAATCCATTGCAAAAGAAAACAAAAAAGCCGCAGGGGAGTAATATATAGATCAGTTTCCTATCACTACCACGGATGATCGTCACACCTCTTGGAGCAGTGTCTCGCAGCCCAGGCCAGGTGGTATGAGCACGCCTAGATAGGAACCACTGATGTAGTTGGAATAAATGATACACACCACAAAAAAAGACTATTTTTAAATGCAGAGAATGTGTTAATCAACTTGAAACCCGCATTTTTTGCAGCAATCACAACATGGCAAATGTAAAATTCACAAGCATTGACCGTTTTTATCATTTAACTTTCATTTAATAAATTGAAACCACCAAAATTCATTCTCTTCTATTGCAGGGCCGTCGCCAGCGGGGGGGTCAGTGGTGCCCGCCCCCCCCATTTGAAATATGTGCCCCCCATTTCACGTTTGGCCCCCTGGTTGTTGCATACATCCAATACAATATTTTAAAAATGTGGCCCCCCCTTCTGGTTTTTGGCCCCTCCTGGTTTTTGGCTACCCCTGCTGCTAAATCCTGACGACGAGCCTCTTCTATTGTCTCAAATTTGCAGTACAACAATAAAATTTTAAAAGTTGAAAATATGCTAAACTTTCTGCGAGAGCACAAACAACTTTGAGTATGACGAATTCAGGTGCTTTCTTTTTGTCTATTCTGTGCGATAAGTATCATTTAAAGTAATTTTCTCTGTTCTTGTAGGAAACATGCTCTTGTTTGGTTTGTATCTTGACCCTCTCTCAAATATTTTATGTCATCATTTGTGATTAGTCTGACTTGCTTTATTATGAAGATAATATTATCAAACTTGCAGAAGATCGTTTAATAAGCAATCTATCAAATATATTTGTTTTTCAGGGTTTCAACGTGAAAGTTGGGTCGATAAGTCACACTGAAATTTTGCAGGCAAATCGTTAACACGGTCCTTTTAATCACTTGAAAAGAGAAAAACAAACTAAGTCAAATTACGTTGAAAAACACTGGCCGACGACGCACGCAAAATACACTAGTCTCGCTAAGGTACATTTTTTCGATTCAGCGCACTTTAACGAGTTTCACAACGTTCCTTTGGATATTCAGCGCACCAGTGCTGTCGTTACAAACTATCATCCACGAAGGAACACACTCAGCAACAAGCTCTCCACGAAAATTAAAGCAAAATTGTCCAAGCAAATAATAATGACTTGTAAGAGCCGAGGTAGCGACGGAGCGGTTAAGAACGATTTTTTTACTTCCTGCTGAAAGACTCTCGCTCTGATTTTCCGCAGCATGACCAGACCCAATCCAGCGATAACTCAGCCGCTTCGAACAATAAGTAGCGTATTATTGGCTTCACGTGCGAATTTGACAACGCTCTGACCGTTCCATCGCACCAGTACGCGCCACCAACCCTAATGAGCTTTCTTGCCGTAGCAGTGAATACCACTCATAATTACATGGTAGTGCTGATATTTGTTTTGTTTTGCATTTTAGCAATATGCATGCTTTTGCATTTTGTTTTTTTTCTTGACCTTTCCTCAAATGTTTTACCTTATCAATAATGATCAGTCTGACTTGCCTATTTTACAAGATAATGTTCTCAAACTTGCGGAACATCGGTATTTAAGCAATATGCGTGTTTTTTTGCAGGCAGAAAACGCAAACATCGCTGGGCGAGACATTCATGTGGTAAGTGGATGGCAGAGCTGATTCTAATTGTCTTTACACTTTTAAAATCTGTATTCCCAGATTTGTGTTTTGAGATGAAAACAAGTATCGGAAAACCCTATTAAAATATAACGCATGTCAAACGTCGTGGATTACATGAGAAAGAACTTAACGTATCGAGTAAAAAATGTTCATGAACTTTGAAGCTGTTACTCTTCCCTCCACTGTGTATATGCTATAGATTAAGATGAATTATGAAATAGAAAGATCAAAAATCCTTGGAATATTTCTTGCAAACGTATGGTTGTCAAAATTACTCTTACTGCATCTGCCGAATTCGATAGGTACAACATACATAATATACTTGTTTTTTAGCGCTTCTTTCCATCATCATCCAACCATTGATCACGATAACGTGAGTACCATGCGCATGTTACTACTGTTATTTACTTTGTTTTGCATCTTTTAACATTTGTACCCGCAATTCCGTGTTTTAATATGAAAAAAGGTAAACTCTCTTAAGAAACATGTGCTTGAAATGATGCATCAACTAGACTGGTAGTCACACAAACGTTGATTGGCTCACAGCTTTTCGTAAACCAAATTGCAGGATAAGGTAAATCAGTGATTTAGAACTTTTTCACCCTTTTTGGCACATTATTGTCTTTAGACTTGATATGAATATAGGTTCTGTATTAATCAACTTGAAAGCCTCGCTTTTGCAGCAATAACAACATGATAAACGTAAAATTCACTAGCAGCATCCCGAGTTGAACATTTGACTTTCATTCAACAAACTAAAACTAACAAAATTATTTCTCTCTTATTTTCTCATAGTTGCAGTCAGGCGCGTAGCCTGGGTGGAAGAAGTGGGGACAGTTGTCCTCCCATATCCACAAGTTGCACCAAAAATTATAGGTTAAGCAAGACTTTGTATTTTCTACAAGCCAAATGTGAAAAGGCAAAGAAATACTTCAGTGCAAATCAACGAAGGTGCTCTAAGGAACCCATCTTAATAAAGCTTTCAGTCGCACAGGCATCTGTTCAAAGCAATATGGTTTACCAATTGCCCATGATTAGTCAAATGTTTTGCGTAGTCTGAGTATTTGGGAGTTTGTATCATGGCTGACCTTCATCTGTGGGTATCTCCGTGTGGAAGTTGGTGATTGTGGAATTTGAAATACAAGCTTGTATCTACCTGCAAGTAAAATCGAAGGGTAACGCTTTTCGCTGCTGTTTCGGGTGCACCAGCGTGTTGTATACTACCTCACGGTGATGCAAGATTCATTTCAAGCCAATCGCAAAAATTCCTTTTCGATAACTCTGGTGTGCTGTGCTACAAGTACAACTTATCTTGTATGCACTGTTATCCGTAGTCTTAAATGAATATCGTGAATTTTGTTTTTGTGCAGCTTTGAAATTAAATGGGTCAATATAACGATGATATACATTTTATATGCTTTAAAGCTCAAAATTTGGTTAAGAAGCAGTCCAGTTTCAAAATCTCCTTTATTCGGTCAGTCACTGTTTACCAATGTTGACGTGTCTCTCACTCTGTAACACACAAGCACGAGCTGTGAATCTGATTCACGCTATCCTGTGCGATGAAGAAGGCGTTACTCAGGCTCGCGGCTGTTAGAGACACGATACAGGCAGGGGAGATGAGAGGTGATACTGTACACTTTATTGCCTCGAGTTCTGCACTGGTTTTAATGACGCAAAACGGCAACATCTATCGACCATTAACACAAACAGCGACTTGTCTTTTACGACCATACAGCAGCAAACATATCACAGAAAACAGTTATTGGATCAGGCAGACGACAACTCGCTCACGGCACTACTGACGAAAAGAGCTCCAGTAAGGTTCCGCGAGATCGTAAATACATGCACAGAAAGGCGAGCAGAAAAACGTATTCAACAAACGGCGTGAATATTGAGTCACGTGTTACGTAAAACGCTGTGTGAACATGTGAACGTTTTGTGCCCAGCCGGATGGCTCAATGAGCAGTCTGTTACAAAGCACTGGTTCCAGTCCGTACGTACTTGTCCATATAGTTGGGCCACTGGCCGCAACACCAACAATAGCATTCCTTCCAGATATTAATTTGTGATGAGTAAACATGTATTCTGACGATGGAATCACAATTGTCTGGAGCTATAACGTTTTCATTTTCGCCAATGATTTCTCATTACCTTGTTGGCGAGCAAAAAAATCTGGCTTGACAAGTGATGAAAGTTCGACTTGTGTATAGTCTCAATGTGTTTCAACTTTCATCTGATGTTTTGCCACCTTATCCTACAGTAAATTTGAATACATTCAGGGCCGGCGTTGAAGCCGATGCAACCGATGCAGCTGCGTTGGGCCCCGCGCCTCTGGGGGCCCCGCGCCTCAGGGGGCCCCGCGCCTCAGGGGGCCCCGCGCCTCTGGGGGCCCCGCGCCATGGTATTTGGGTAGAATATTCATTTTTGCCAGATACATCTTGCACTTGAGAATTCAGTAGAAACACCATGCAAATGTTATTGTTAACAAAGAACGCTCTCGTTAGAATTAGCAAATTTCCTCTCGAACGTTAGCAAACCTGCTCAATTCTCGTGTTAGTGCTGTACTGCATATCTGCGCTCTTCCACGATCGTAACACGGTTGACTGAACACGATAACTTCATAAAATCACTGCTCAGAGGGGCCCCGCGCTTAGGTCTTGCATTGGGCCCCGCATCTGCTAGGGCCCGCCCTGAATACATTAGTGGGGTGCAGTACATTTTAATCCAGCTGCAATGGAAAAGTCCGTCAACAGAAGAACCTAACGAGTTTAGTGCAAATAGTGTACAAAAATGCTGCCGCTGCCGCAGACGCACTTCAAAGCGTTTAATGACATAAAATCCAATTTTTTTCGCAATCGCCCAGAGGCTCTTCTAGCGTTTACGTTTATCCGCTGCATCCATCAACTAGTCGCTCAAGAATTGAACAACAATAGGATTCACGTCTAATAAGCCCGCAAGCTTTGTAGAAGGCCTATTATACTTCGGATGTACAACGTCGGATGTATAAAGTTTTATACTTCGGATGTATAAAGCTTTGTAGAAGACCTATTATACTTCGCATGTCGGTGTCTTTGAGAGTCGTTACTCGGCTTCGACGGAACGTGTGCTCATGTACATCAGCAGCGTGTAAATATAAGAAGCACAAACATGATGGCGGCCACACTGACTTCTTGCTCAAGTTTAATATTGGACTGGAAAAAGCATACTGCTTCTCGTTCACTTACAGCATAACATCCAGATTTTCACAAGCGCTCTTGCAGGAGAGTTTTGCCAGCAAATGGTGGCTTTGATACGAAGCAGAAACGTGGAACTTCGCTAAAAAAACTTTTCAAAATTTGTCAATTCAATGAAAACATACTTTTGTATTTCCGTCTTAAATATTAACACAATTGTTCAGGAGAAAAAAGCACCAGATGAATGCACGTTTTGTGGATGATGCTTTGAAAACAGTGCGCAGTAAAATTTGCATGTCAAGACTCGGTTATTGTCCCCCTTATTAAAATTTCGGGCTACCCGTCTGGTTGCAGTGCAACAATAAAATTTTAAACCTTGAGAGTGAGCTAAACTTTCCGCGTTTTTGCAAACGATGTCAATCAAGTATGATGAAGATCTTGGCCTGTAAAATTCATGTGCCTAAATCTATATGCTTTCTTCTTTGTCTATTCTCTGCGACGCGTGTATTTCAAGCAATTTGCTCTGTTTAGGTAGGAAACATGCTCACATCTTGCTTGTCTCTTGAATTTCTCTTAAACGTTTTATATCAGTGGTTTTCAACGAGAGGTCGTTTACTTTTTTTTCTGAGGTCACGAGAGTTCCTGATAAAATTATTCATAATTACTTCTCTATTTTATGTTTCGTATGTGGAGCCACTTTTTGTCGTAGTCAAATGATGGCCTACTTTTTCATTCAAAATTGTTTTAAGTGTGATTACGACCATTACAGTACAGAGTGCTGTTGCGTTTGGCAACGCAAGAATAACTTTATGATGTAAGAATGTGCTGTGTTTGTAACTTAGATATCTGAATGCGGTAGCTAATTAGGAGTTATTCTAATTTTAATGAGTTGTGCTGTGGAGTGATTTGTAAACGGCACGGTCTCTCTCACTGATGCTGCCATGTGTATGAATTGAGTCTATGAGTCTTTGTTCAACATTAGTCACTGTGATTTTCTGTTGTGCAAGCAGAAGTGCACTGCATATCAGTGCAGATTAACCCCCAAACAATGCTCCAAGCCTCCCCAAATTCAAACATGAAACACCATAAATCAGTGGAGTTTTGCCAATTCTTGGGAAATCAAGCCGCCCTGCATATGGTTAAAGCCCCCCATATTCAAGACTTTCTGGCGACGTTTCTGTTATACTGTATATGCCTGAGTGGAAATTTTCGGAAGGTAGTCGTTAGGTTAAATTGGATTGCAAAATGGGCAGCTGCATGAAAATGGTTGTAAGCGAGTTTTGTATCATTACTTGTGACCGATTTGGCTTGCTTTTTAAAAAGATATATTATCCTCAAACTTGAAGAAAACTTTGTTATGCAATACATGCAATAGGTTTGCTTTTTTCAGGTTCACT
>Ga0210059_1005300_pt1 | contig 20776 bp, 17 predicted proteins | sample Ectturendosymbi2_FD_188042 | JGI IMG/M metagenome (GOLD analysis project Ga0210059, IMG submission 188042) | Ecteinascidia turbinata endosymbiont from Florida, USA - Sample 2 (SPAdes) (version 2) | ecosystem: Host-associated > Tunicates > Ascidians > Unclassified | place: Key West, Florida...
ACTCCCTCCGTACCAAGGGACGTGCCGCTGGTTTCGCTGTGAATGCTGCATTGGTGGCAAACTGCAGTGCGGTACGTGAGCCTGTTCCGTGCACCCGCTCATTATACCTGAGCGCGAGGCGAGGATATGTAAATATATTTTACCAAGTCATCCTTATGACATGACCGGGAAGCGAACTCAGACTACCAGCTTTGGAGGCGCCTGATTAAACCGTTGTGTCACTCAGCTGCTATTTTTGCTTGCACTGATGAGCAGCGATAGCCTGACTCGAGTTAACGACTCGACGCAACTCACGTTGAGAAACGATGTTGCGATGTTTCGAATCGAGTCACGTGCTTTACTGAATCACTTGACTCGGGTCACAAAGAATGACTCAATACTCGAGTAGGGTTGCCAGATGGCCGGTATTTCACCGGCCTGGCCAGTGTCAAGCGAAATTTCTGACTTGCGAAATTTCTGACTTCACACCATGTGCGCATGCGCAGAGTAATATTCTACATACCAAATGCGCTGATAAAACTGATGATTAGGGCTTAGGAATTCGTGTGTAGGTAAATGTGCCGGGTTAGGGTTTGGGTTAGTGTAAGAAAAAGAAAAATAATTGAGGTCAACGACTAAGTCCGAAAATTTTTAATGCTTAAAGTTATTCCCGTGCTACAGCTTGTTGTGGGTTCCTGACATCTCGCCAGAGGTGTTGATTTACACAACACACATCAAAATAGTAATTGCCAGGCTTTATTTCTTTATTCTGAGAAGCAAAATAACCTAAAAACAATAACAGGTCAGAAATTTCGCAGAGGTCAGAAATTTCGCTTGACACCGGTATGTTACTGCTAGTTTAGCAGAGGCCGGTAAAAGGCTGGTATTTTGAAAATCAGTGCCTGAAGCCGGTATTTCGAAAATAAATAATTTGCCGCAACTTCAAAAAAAACTAACGCCGAATTTCTCAAATTATAATGACTCTAGCAGTGAAAATTGTTAGGACAGTTCTTTCAGCGAAGTTTATTTCCTACTGTTGACGAAATTCGTGGTGCGTTTCTCGCTTCACGCACACACCGAAATGTAATGAGCCAGCCAAAATACAGGTAATTGTGGCTTAACAATACTGATTGTCTCTTTGTTTTCCCTGTGCCGCTTACGAAATACGACACGGTTTAGATCTGACACTGTTGACAAATCAAAATGGCCGGTATTTTTACAAAACGCATCTGGCAACCCTATACTCGAGTGAGAGTCATTTTTACAAAATCTCCAAATATCTTGTTGTCAAACACGGTTAGTCTGCATACAGAGACATTAGTTTTTTTGCTTCAGTGACGCATGATTAATACTTGCGTAATTTTCTGTTGTCACCGTGTCTACTAGTGGTATTATGCTAGTTTCTCAGTATCAGGGACACTGAGGTAGAGCTGAGATTATATTTTTGGGCCAGAAGAACACAATACATTGGACACATTATTGTGATTTAGTAAGTATTTACAGTATATATCGTGAACGTGGCAGTCGTTCTCATACTTTTAGTTTTGTTCTTTGTTGGAGTAGGTGAAGAGCAAGAAGGTATATTTGTTGTAGCAAGGTTAGGCTAGACTTGTGGCTTTGACTGAGTGTGAAGAAGAGAAGTAAAATGAAGCCAAAAACCTGCTTTCACCAAATGCACAGATCTAAGCAGCCTGGTAACAAAAGGCCTGAAACAACATTAGGCACCACTTTGCAGCTAAAAAAATAGGCACAGAGAAAATGTTTAATTTCATTTGACTCGACATTGACTCGACATTGACTCGAGCTTGCAAACCAACGACTCCATTTAAGTGACTCAACAGTTCTCGTGATTCGACTCGAACATGTCATGACTGGACTCGAAAATAATTTAGATGACTCTTTATTCCACTCTGACTCAAACGGCTTGTGACTCGACTCGACTGGTGACCCGAAAAATATGACTCGGCTACATCACTGTAAATAACTAATTGCACGTAAGCAGCAAATATGTACAAATGAATGAAATAAACCAGATTAGAAAAAGAAAAATATGTGTAAACATGAATAAGGTTGTTATATAAAAAGAGAAGCCAATAAAACGCCTGTTTGAAATAATCTAGTACGTTTGTACATGGTGTATTATCCTGTTCAGATAACGAAAAATCATTAACGCGGTTGGTACTATTGCTCGAATTAGGCAAAAATTTTTTTCACCTTTACCGCAGCTAACCGAGACGTTTCAGGAGCACAGGTCCGTTTTTCAAAAATTCAGCAATTATTCCCAAGCTCATCTAACCGCAAAAAAACAAACTCATGGCATTTACAAAAAAAATTTTTTCAAAACAACACATAATTTCTCTCCAAAAAACGGGGGCAGTACGCATACTAAAGACACCAAAACAGCAGGAAACATCTGGAAATTCCGTCAGGAGACTTTTTAAGTTTGATGATGACGATTGGCGGCAGGCCGGCGACTGGATGATGCATTTGAGGTGAACGCTCTTGCCCAAGCAGCGCGACGGCGATTCACTCAGTTGCTGTGGATCGAACATCCAACCTTCTAGTTGAGAAGCGGACACTTCACCGCTAAGCTATCGCCGCCCAAAGTAGCTCTTATTGGCGGTTGTTTGAAGATCGAAATCATATTTTGCTTGAAGCTTGCGGTTCTACACGCAACAGTAGTTAATTAGGTTGAGACATGAAAATACGCTATTTTCAAAGGTACTTGTGTAGTTTACAGAAAAAAAAGGTACAGAAATCCCAAATGGGAAAATGATAATTTTGATGTCCATTCCGATCACAAACAAAGGAAATTTTGTGCAATACTTTTTCTCCAGACATGTGCAAATTCTATTTTAAGCAAACTAGTTTTTCTTATAACACTTAGGTAGGCAAGGCCAAATTTGCCACGTAATTTTTTGTTGCACGCCAGGTAACGCAAGGCCAAATTGGACAACTTTCCCCTTAACTCGAAAAAAATACAAAATTTATGCTGATTCCGATACGACGGCTCGACTGGACGCGTACAAAATGCAGCTACTGAAAGAATCAGCTTCAAACGTTACTCACAAGTATTTCTAAAATTAAGTTGGAAAATGCTATTGCCTAAATTTAGGCAAGGGGACCTGAACAGGGTTTGAGTACCATCTACGTAAAATAACCGAAAATATCAGTAAGCACCATTCACCAATAATAACAGCTATTTTTTGCCAGAAAGCTGTGTGAATTGGTAAGCTAGTGTACGTGCTGATATTTTGGTAAATCCTCTAGTTTAACTTTGTGGTTTTAACGTAGCATATCCTGACTCTTTATCACTTTCACAGCAAAGAATCATTACTCGAGTTTGCTTTAAGCGTTAAAGATAAACAAGCATTTAACATCGGTGAAGGAATAATTGCTTCTTCCCATACAATATCTATTCAAATCGAATCCTAAAGAAGAATTTCGAAGACTTTTTCTTGAAAACGTATGGTCTTTACTTGGCGCGAACGACAACAAAGTAATCCGATGATTTTATTGTTTAAAAACAAATTATATCTGTAAGCTCACAATCTGACATAAGTACTTTTCAAATGTGGTAAGAGCAAGTTCTTATGTAAAGACCTGCTTTGAGTAAAATCCATACAGCAAAACCAATATTTTTTTTTTATTTAACACAATTTACACTGTCATTGAAAACTTTATGTCAATTTTTCAATACGCCTACAAACTGGTTTTGTGAATAATAGTGTCAGGATTTTTTAAGGTGTTTTAAGGACCCGATTCGGGCACCTAGAATCAGAGAAAATTATCATCCGGTCCCTAGAATCAGAGAAAATCGGGTCCCTAGAATCAGAGAAATCGGCTCCCTACAGGTCCATACCGGGTACCTAATATTTTCCTTAAAAAAACTGAATAGTGTTCATTTTACATTTGAACATTGACCTTGCAAAGATATCAAACGACATGGACACTTGTGAGTGTGGGCGATATTTGTTTTGTTCCTGTTGCATCGTTGCAGAAAATCTTGTTCAGCATTTCCTTGTACGTCTGACGAAAGGCTTTGGTCAGAACTCCGTAGATGATTGGATTTACAGAAAAACTGAGAAGACAGAAAAAGCCAAATACCTGTGGAAACAAAACATCTCAACCTCATATGACTTTATCTCTTTGTGGGCTGCCATCATTTTGATAACTTGTTGACTCAAAGGAAGAGGTAAGTCTTAGTCTTAGAAGAAAGCACACCTTTTTTCAAACTTTTTCAGATACGATCCTGACTGGAAGTAAGTTATGTTTCTGAAGTTAAAAGCCGAATGTCCCAACCTTTAGCTTTTCTTAAAAATTTTGATAAAAGCAAAGATTGGATGATGGTTTCACCGCAAATTTTTTAATTTTTTGCGATACTTCCATTCCTTATTTTTGTACGGTAAGCACGTGACTTGCGCAGAGTTGCAAATATTTGAAAAAATTTTTAAAGATCAATTTAAGTGACCTTTGGTTCACCAAAGGTGCGGTTCACGTGTGGATCACGAATTACAAAATATTTTTTCATATTTTTGCTTAAAATTTATCCAGAAGGTATTTTAAAGTCATGGTTAGATTTTTTGCGGCTATTTACCCGAAAGAAAATTTGAGTGATGAAGTTATTGCGCGACAACTTGATTCATTAAATTTTGCGGAAGCTTGACCGTGGAATGATTTGATCTATAAAGCGACCTAACAACTTAATTTCAAATAAAACTTGCTTATGGAGGCTACGGAACATCAACACAATTTTGTTTTTGAATGACCAGCATTCTTTGCTGACTAAACAATGAAAATAAGTCAATTGACTTCGTTGAACTTTTTTCATTGAACCAAACACGGTTTTATCCGCTTCTAAAGGCTCGTTTTCATGGCTGTTTGTGCGGGGATCCCCCAGCTGTGTTTCCAGACCTGATCTGTGATGGGACTGATAAACAACGGAGGATAAAAATACCCATTTTCGTAATTGTTAACTGAAAAGGAAAGTGAACAGAAAAAAGATGTCATCGATCTTTCAAAGAATAGAAATTACTCGAAAAGGGCGCCGGTTCGTGAGCATTCCTCGGAAAAGGGTCAATTGCATTGAACCCCACCATTGGATCATTAGATCCAGCCTCTCTAATGAAAATCATTGCGATAAAAATGGGCGCGTGCTGTCTCCGAACAACCACTAATGTACCTGCTTCAACTCCATTGGAGCTAGGTCTCGCAGCAGCACTAGAATACCATATGGTATCCAACAAAAGCTAAAAAAAACGATGATCCATATGGAGGTTTTCAGCATTTGAATTTCATTTCGACCCCACTTCTGTAAATCCATCATGCCCTTTTCGTTCTTTCTGCAGTTGGAGCTCTTCTGATCAGATCCAACTTTAAAATCACTTTTATCTAGATTTGGAAGGGCGGAACATCTGCTTGGTATTATTGTGTTTGTTTTTTCCATTCTTTTGCGACTTGCCGAAAGAGCCTGTAGAAAATGTGTTTAAACAAATAATGAAGACTGCAGTGTACGTACAGTATATATAACGCTCTAGGGTGAAAACCACAAACCTAATGCATCACTACTAATGAGTATTGCGTAGTAATCAAACCACCCTATGACCATACTTGTGATTAGGTAACAAGAAAAAGCCAAGTGAGCAACAATTTTCACTGCATGGAAGCTCTGAGCTTCAGAACATCAGTGCTTGGAAATAATGATCTTAAGCATAACGACATAATGTGCAACCACAAACAAATCACTGATCTGATCAGTATTTCCAAACTTTTGTTCAGCGTTTCGTTAAGACATGGCCGACGCGCGGCCGGTCGATTGCGCAACTGAGGAATAAGATCGATGGTGTGCCGTGCTTGAGACGACAACGATAAAAATTGCACCCCATTGTTCAAGACGCAGGACATTTTTGTTGTGGCAACATTTGGATCTGGCGTCGCCAGGATGTGAATATGTGACAAGCAGTTTATTATTCCTCTCACTATTACAATTCGCAAAGCCAGTTAGGACATGAGGGCTCTACAGCTTAAACGTAGCTTTTTTTCTGGCCACGTAAAACTTGCCTTTGTTCGCAAATGACTGAACTACTAAATTTAGAAAAGTTCTCACTTTCGTCGGCAGGTTTTCATCTGAAGGCCAAAGCAATGGCGGGGTCCCATGCCACATTTCTTTAATGTGACGCCAGATTGCACCGGCCTTTCCGCAAAGAGGGTCTCAACTAAAAAGGCTCCATGCCAATTATCTTGTGAAAATAACATACATACCAGAAACAACCTGTTCTTACCACCACCATACATCGTTCTATTTAAGGATGAAAATTTCAGTTTTTGGGCGCAAGCTGAAATAGTAGCTTTACTAAATTCCAACAATTAAAAACTCTAGGTTTGCTGTCAGCTTTCGAGAAATCAGCCGACTGAGCTCCGCTTTTGTGGCTTTGCTAATTTCCAGGGCAATGCAATACACTTTCACTGGTACAAAATGACTGTAAACTGATTTACTTCGAGACGTTTGTCACTGCACTGTACCTACAAATTTATCCTCAAGCAAGTTGTTTTTCAAGCCGAGATTACGGTTAAGGATAAGTTATGACTGCGTTGATTCTGAGTAAAAACCTATTCACCAGCCTCGACATATGAATCGACATTTTTATATTTTTGTGAGGGAAGGGGTTAAGAAAAAGCTAACGGTTTTTACTCCCGTGATGTTGTTGGCAATCGTGAAAGTCCGCTATGGTAGCTACATTGTACAGTATATTATTATATTTACACTCAGTGAAATTATTGGATTTATACTCATTTAACCCTTTGAATGCGATCTTATTTTGGCCTTTTCTCATCATCTGTGATCTCAATGAAAGTTTTCCAAAAGTCTGTGATTTCTGTAGAAACTGTGATTTCAACAGAATCGGATTTATGTTAATAAGTTTCAATATACTGCGCGATAACCACCGATGTTAACAAGGAAAGCTTTTCTCATGCAGCATCATGTGATCTGATTCATGTCGCGTCATGTGGTCTGAATCATGTATGCGTCAAGTGATTTGATATTTTCCTGGTCTGGTAGTTGTCAAATAACCCCCACACACATTTTAAAATCCACGATCTCCACCATATCATGCAATAACCCCTGGAATGATGCCCGCTTTGGTGACCGCTGCTGTAACCGATGCACAACCAATATCATAACCAGTCAGATTGAGTCCTCAAAGGCAGGATCTTAATGAATCGGTCAAAGGTGTACGCTACAAAGATGTGTTGGTATTTTTTTTTATAATTGCAATGGTTTACCGAAAAAGAATGTTGGTACACACAACATTAAAAGACTTGAAAAGCCGATATTTTTATTTTTAGAAGCAGATTATATCAAAATGAGTTGTATTCATTAAGAAACACAAGCACTGTCCGTTTTCTTTTTTACCTTTAAAATCTTGAAATAACAAAAGACTGTGACACAGTGTGGGAGGAGATGACCAACAATCACTGGAGCCAAAGTGTATTTTAAGGGAAAAGTTCCATCGAAGCAAATGCAAACATGTCGTTCAGGATTGTAATCAACTTCCATCCAAGCTGTCAAGGACAAAGCAAGTTTGTAAGAATCATACATACTGTTGCACTTCATAAAGACATACATAAAGAAATTTTAAACAAAAGGAATTTTATATTGCCTTGCGTTATTTTCTAAGCGTGACATCTCATCTTTTCCGTGTTATTTCTGCAATGTACGCTCTTTATGCGTGTTGACTAAAAATAGCTTTTTGTTTTTTCTTGAGTGTTTTTGACAAACTATCGTAAGTCATATGCTTTTGCTGAGGCCTATATATCTATCGCAAACGAACAATATATTTCCACCCAGGCCAGCCTTGATTGTCCTATCTGATAAACAAAGAAAAAAAATACATTTGGAATTATTGTTCACATCAGGATGTGCCCGGCAGGTGATAAGGAGCCTAACCGGGGCTAGTGGGATCTCAAAATCTTTGAAAGAATAAACACTTAAAAATGTCAAGAAACTTTCACTCCAGCATCTTGTCAAACTTGACAAAGGTTCCGCGAACTTTCTGTTCTTCCCCAAGTGCTGCCGCGAGCCAAAGAAAAGAACTATTTTTCTATATTTCTGCTTTTGTCTTTCAAATCTACCGCAAACGGTTGGGTATTGATCAACGAAATATTAAAAATGTTGGTAAAATCTGAACACACGTTGCTTAAAAAATTATCTTAGATCCACATCATCCTTGCTTTTAGTTTTGAAGAGAGTAATTTTCAGGTACAATTTTTGCACAGTGATTAGGAAAGCACAAACGACATTACTTGTTCTCAATCGGTTAAAACACGAAACAAGGACATTCATACAAACTTGTCTTTGACAAAAAAAGCTGCGATCGTACTCTTCCTACCCAGCAACGTTGGCACCGTGTTAGCGACGCCAAATATCCAAGACACACAAATCGCTGTCACCACTCTTGCTTTCGAGCAATGATACGCTCCACTTGACATTGCAGCAGCATGCCTGCAAGTGACAGAAACACCTGTCTCTTCTGCGACACACAATACTGTGTTGAAAAAATAATTCAAGGCTTTGATATATCTTTACTCTGATTTGAGCTTGAATCAAAATATTTTGCTTGTGCAGTCTAGGAGATCAAACGTTGTTAGCAATATGTAATTGCTGTAAAGCTTCGTTGTTTCAGGGTTTGATTTTTTCAGTTACGGTTGCATGACTTTAGCTACGATTGCGTGATTATCTGCTGAAGTGGACAGCAGTCTACAAAAGCTGGAAAACGACAGAAATTTCAACACATTTGCTTCAAAAGTTTATTTGAATATTTACTTGCGGCAAGTGAAAAAAACGAGTGATCCTGCTGGCCAACAGCCAATGTACTTGTTGAATCAGCAAGCGAACATTAAATACTAATGTGCTACAAAACAAACGTTTGTAGATAGAACAAAAACAAGCTTGTAATTTCAAAGGCTGATAGCAGTGTCTTTCGTTCGTGTGAGCTTAAAAGCTTTCCCAAAACTTTTTTATTCAGTTTCACACCCGCTTTTCCTCTCAGGAAGATCACTGGGTCAGTAGCCCTTGAAGGTCTCGAAATGCCACGCTGTTTTCAGACACCTCTGGTAGTTTTCAGAATCCACACTAGGGCGAGACCAAGCCTAAAACCCGATTTTTGTGACCTTGTTGACGCGTGCAACGACAGATGCCCGACGATATTGATCATTTTTTTATGCATTTCATATCAGTAGCTGTCCAAGCTATGCCGTTGAACAACCGGCCGCGTTATTTGCGCAGAAAACTGCGAAAACAAGGAATACCACGACCACGAGAAGGCGCTGCTGGTGGTATATTTGTGTAGTTGTAAGAGAGGCCTTTGCATTGTTTCCACTGCATGAACAGATATGCACCCAACGCATACGATAACGAGAGGTTATAATTTTCGCTGTCATTTTTCATGGCGGTTGAGGGTGGACGATTATTCTGTCCGTTCTGCATCGCAACTCACCTTCGGAATAACTGAAAAAATGAAATTTTTTCAACAGAACATCACAGGTTTTGCAAGCTTCTGTGGTAATTGCAAACTTCGCTCACTCCACTCTGTTTGATCTTAAAGTTGGCGAAAGTTTTTATCAGTTCCATATCGTTATTACCTTACCTGTTCAAAGCTATGAAAGTCATGTTGAGTGATGCGGTATGGCAAGCCAAACTGGAAATACTTGCAGAAATGTAACAAAGCCAATTGTTTAGCAACTTCCCAGCCAGTATTGCGTTGGCGTTGATGAAAGGAACTACTATAGCGCAAACCATGCTGTCGACCAAGGCGAGGTTGAAAACCAAGTTGTTTGGCAACTGTTAATGATAAGGGACATTGAATCAAACCTGAGACGCCGGCTTAACACTGGCATCAAACGCCGAATGATAAGCGCTGGCGGAATAATACAACAAGCAAAGAATTGAACAACGGGAAGTTTTAAAAAATGTAATAATGAAGTTTGTGTCCAGGAATGCAGTTACAAAAGCGATATAAAAGTAGTATTGGGCAAATGATCAAACAAAAACTGAGACGTTCCTGGTAACAGGCTAAAAAGTTGAGTAGTCTGCCTACTGAGAATTTTACAAAAACAGAAACTAACCGGTCAACATTTCGAACCCTCAGACAACGTGAATGGACGACGTTGCCACTTGGTTCCTTGCAGATAGACCTAGACCAGTGTTTTTATCTGAAAATCTTGGCAATATTTTTTGAACATTTTTTAAACAGAGTGCATGATTTAATAATTGATTCAGAGTGTTACACAAAGTGACTGCTTTTCAGCATATAAGCTACTGCAATATCATTCTACTTCCATAAAATTTTTATTTAAATCTTTGATTTTTCGGTACAATACAAGCTGTGGTCGTTTGTTGTTGCAAAACTTCCGTTACAAATGCGACGTATTTTGCTGCCGCTACATTTACTACCGCTACATTTGCTGTGGTGCACCACAAGTCAATATTGATGCGGGACTTTCGTAGAAGCTGCAAATATTGCAAACATAAAATGAACTTCTCATCGTGTTTATAGTCCCAGCGAGAAACCATGTGATTCTAAACGCCATTTCGATTTGTGACGTTTGACCATTTCGATTTCGATTTGTGACGTTGATGGCGGTATCATAAAAAAGAAAAATCAAATGAGAACAACTTCTTTGTTGACAAACAAACAGCAATGTTTTTGTTCAGTGTTTTCCGGTGTTCGGTAACAACACTTCCAGCTCCCGCCGAGTAAAATAAAAATCAAATCAGGGCAAACATATATTTATGAGTCACACAGGCGTAGCTGCGAAACAACATCAGCCGCAAAAACGCTATTGTTGCCAAATAAACATCTGTCAATGCAACGCTTCTGCTTTTTGGTTTGCGAAAAGTGAAAGTGTTCGTCCCATAAACCAGTCATGACTTCAAAGAGAAATCCACGAACCTGACTTCACAAAACTACTCAAAGTTCATTTTGTATTATTTTTGTGCCCACTGATTAGGCAAGAGGCATTATCCAAGCTTCGGCCTGCCTCGAGTCAGGAACTATGTGTTAAACCTGGTTGTGTCAAAAACGGCGCTGCTGGTCACCTGACAAATTTTGGTTTCGCTTTGTTTTCGCCAAAATGTCCACTGACACCGGCATGACATCATTGTCACGCATGCAATGATGATTGCTGAACCTGTCCATTTACCAACCCTTACTCAAAAACTACAAAAATTATGCAGATTTGGATAGAACTGCTTGAAAGAACTTGGAAAAAATCAGCAGAAAATGGAGTTATTAAAAGCTTTTTAAGTCGTCTAACAACTTAGTTAGAAATGACATGGACTGATTTGCCTAGAGTTACAAGTGCAGGGAAATTGGTCGTATTGCATAGGATTCAACTGAACTACTCAAAAAGAACAATTGCTTAGGTCCACGAAGCCAAATTGGTCGAAAGTTGTTTTCAACTTAAATTTATAAATACTCAGAATTAACGTTTAAAGTTGGTTCTTTCGGTAGCTGCATTTTTATGCGCTCTGTCGAGCAGCCCTATCGAAATCTGCATAAGTGTTTTATCGCCACCTGGTCCTTGGTCCACCCTCAGCCGCTTTCCGTGGGTGTAGCCAGTACGAATCACCTCACAAATATTTACTGGGGCATTATGGTCACGTGGCCGAACCAACGTAGCTGAGATCTCTCAAAGTCTAAGTAATCGTAGAAGCAGTTCTACATTAAGGGCATTACGAATTTCACAGCTGAGCACTTTGTCGCGAAGGGTAACGCCATTAACTCTTCGCAATAATCCCATCTCTGCCGCTTGTACCGGTATTTGGTACAGTACATTTTCGGTCATTACCCAAAATTCATGACCATAGGTAAAAATAGCAACGAAGACGGATTCGAAAAGTTTGGTCTGTTGTGCTACTGCCAGGCAATGTTGCCAGATCTAATTTTTGCCAAGAGGCGAAATCGAGTCCAGAAAAGAGCCAAACTCTAAGACAAGGAGCCAAAAAAGGGCCAACCATTTTTTCCAAATTTATCAGCAGCTACAAAGTCACATGAACTCGTATTTAGTAATGTATTAAATGACAATGGTCCTCAATCACAATTGGAGTTCAACAGCAAAACAAGTACATTATGAAAGATACTGTAGTAAGAGAACAACTTAATTTCCATTTATAGCTATAAACTGAGATAAATGGTTTATTAGCACTTGCCAATCATCACTTTGAATGGTATTTCATCACTGGCAGCAGTCAGAGAGACCAGACATATCGCAAAACTTCAGAGTAAAGGCAAGTTACTAAAACAACAAATCTTACCTGGAAAAGGGCTAAACGAAAATTTTGAGGTCAGAAAGTGTTATTTGGAACGAAATTTGTAAAATTTGTCTTCAGAAGAACCAACCTGGCAACCTTGCTTCCAGGAAGTAAACCGCACTGGGCGATTTGGTATCCTCCAGCTTTGGTTCAGTTGTTTCGCGGCATATTTTTTCAAGATGTTGGTCCACGTTTTTTCCAGGGAGGCTAAGGAGAAATATACCACGGTAGTTAGTGCATTCCCTCCCGTCTTCCTGCTTGTGTATTGGGATGATAACTCAGTTTTGGCAGTCTTTGCGTGTCCTTCCAGTCAGGCAAAAACTCCTCGATAGAAGGCTTTGTGCATTTCAGATCGCAACCAGCAGCCTTCGCAACCAGTCTTCATCGCAACCAGCAGCCTTCAGCGTTTTGACAGGTAGGAGGACTTGGTATTATCCAGGGATGCCGAGCCTGATCTCAGATTTCGGGCTCCGGCTCCAAACATGTAGATTTTTTGGCTCCGGAACAATTTGGGCTATTAAAAGCTAAAAACCGTTGTTTTATCCGTACAACTCGCTTGCCCAAAAAACTACGTCTGTTGAACGGGTACCCAAACTTCAGGCTCCGACTCCACCATCTAAAATGTTTTGGTTCCGGCTCCAGCCTTCCAAAATTGCTTAGGCTCCGGCTCCTCAGCCCTGGTATTATCCTCCCCTAAATGTCCCTTGTGCGTGCTGAAGTTTCGAGAGTGACTGGTTCAAAAGATCTTTGAGATACTCTCCATCTACCAAGGTTGTCCTTCCCATTACTGAGTAAAACACCATTTTGGTCTTTGATGGATTTAGCAATAGCAGATTTTTTTCTGCGGAGATGCTGGATGGTTTTTCAGATAACCAGTTGGCTTGTCCGTTGTAATCCAGTTTATTCTTGACATGTTTCCAAGGTTGCATTTTGGATAATTGCACCAGGAGGGCTACGTTTTTTCGCGCCTCAGCCTACCACGAATGCAAAAAGGTTTTGTTTTGTTTTGAAGGCAGGTCTTATAGATTACCTTTTTTGCTCGCACAGCATCTTTCACCATCTGGTTCCATCATGGCCCATGGGGTTACGTTTTTGCCATTATTCCCCACAGCCAGTTGTTTTCATCCACATACCCCAGCAACTGATGAAGCTACAGATGCCACTGCATCTCTGCGTCCGCTGTGTATTCAGGGAGCTTTAGGAAAAAGGATGATAGACTGTCTGCAAAGGTCTTTCTTACATCATTGTCCACCAGCATCTCCCACTTTATTCGGTAAGACCTACAAGTCCTGCACTTTTGTGTAGGCCCTGGCGGTTTTTCCGAACGTAAATAGCAGACTAGCAAGTGGGGGTCGGTCGACAATTCTACATCTTTTTTACACAAACGTCCAACACTGATTGAAATAAGTCAGCTGAAACTATGCAGAAATCAATGAGTGAACGTTGACACAACGAATCCCTGCATCAGGTACACTTATGCAAATCTCTGTGTTGGAATATGCACCGGTCACCAACGTTTTTGAAACTGAGAGCTGTTTTTTGATACAGATTCATGCGAAGGGCTGCCAGTTTGATACGCAGACTTCTGTAAAACATTTTTTCAATTTGTCTTCAATTATGTTATCATTAATAAAAATTAAAGATTTTCATCAATATCAAGAGACGGATCATGTTTATTCTATTGTCAGAACAGGCCCGCGGGAGACCCACGTGGTCCGTACTTGCGACCTGGTGCCTGCGAGCACCATGTTGGTGACCCCTGGAATATGGTATTCATTGTGCGCAGGGCTTCGTTACAGCACAGTTGCAGTAAAAGCCTTCCTTTGACACTTCGACATCACCATGTCGGCCAACCACACCTCGCCATACCCCGGCATCTTTCACAACATGTGCATTGAAGTCTTCCAAATAGATCGTGGATTCGTTAACTTTTACCCTTCGCAGGACATCACTAGTTTCATTCACGAATTCCGGGAACAGCGCACTTGCGTTTTGAGCGTATGCCTGTATCAAGCACACGGAGCGATCTAACAACTTCAACGTCAACATGCACACCCTTTCTCCTAGTGGGATCCATTCATCAACACATTTTACCAGCTGAGGTCTTACAAGGATTCGTACTTCAGCCTGGGTAAACTTTGCTGGCTCAACGCCTGTGCAGGATAATTTCCACCCATCATCTAGTTCTACAGTGTTAGAACCACGACCCTTTGTCGAAGAGATGCCAACAACATCCAGTGAATGTCGTTTGGCTTTCTCGACCAGTCCGTGCTCTTTTCCCATGCGTGACGTGATGTCCCAATTTCCAATTACTAGCTCATGGCGAGATTGCCGTTTACATGTGTTTGTCAGGCCTCCTAGAGTAGAAGTACTCTGCGCTGTCCACATTCACCTCCCCAGGTGTGTAGCGGGCGCAATGTGGGGCCTTTAGTTGCGGATAGCTGGTGGTGAAAACTGTCGTAAATTTTATGAACGGTCCCCTCTGCCTTCAGCCCGAACGCGCGATTCTTGGTCACGTGCACGCCGACAGATGCTCGACGGTATTGATTAATTTCGCGCATTTCATGGCAGTAACTTCCCAAATTACATCATTGGGCAAACCTGTTGCGCCATTTACACAGCAACTTTTGCGATATCAGCGGGTATCACGAGAAGGCGCTGCTGCAGTGGGGGAGGCCTTGCATTGAGTGTATCGCAAGGGCAGTCATGTGGCAATCACTACACATGAAAAAGAGACACTATGTTTCAAGGTATCACTTTTCTTAACGAGACAGGACCTATGATGCTTTTGGTCGCTTCTGTCACATAAACCCCTTGTTGCACCAGCGAAAGCTTTCCAGTTACGCGATAGCTTTCAAATACATGAATATCCCAAAACTGAACGCATTCCACTTTATTGTTCTTCTTTCGTTTGAGCGAGTTCTTTTATCCACTTCTTGGCCGCGCTAGATTTCGGGGCATTTGTTGGGCAGCCATTCGGTTGTCCCATCGTCCAGAACCGTCAGGCCATGCAGTCCGTGGAGAGGTCGATATATTGGACATTGGAGGGCGTCATGGTTGACGGTTTGTTCTTCTGCGCCACACTCACAGGTAGCAGAGGAGGCCATACTCCATTTGTACAAGCAAGAGCGGAAACGTCCGACACCGGTGCGGAGGCGGTTAAACCGGACCCAGGCTCTTCTTGGGAGGGGGGGTATATACCGGTGTCTGGAATTAAAGTGCGGAGTTTTGTGGGGTAGTCCGCTCACTCCGCATTCCATTGATGATCCACCCACTGCGCCGCACGTATGTTGTGATTGTCAGAGAAGCTGATGAGTTGTTGTGCGGCGAGTACAAATGAGTGCCTCGACTTGAGGCGCCGTGCAACAGCACTCGGTGGACGGGTGAGAGCTGAGTGGAGCAGATGTCCAGGCTCCATGGCATGGCGTCCTAGAGAAAATTTGGTTCCACTGCGACGAAGCTCAGCAGGTTGGATACCTGCGAGCTACGGCACCACTTTATCGAATATCGTAATTTAGAAAATGTTGTACAAAGGCAAGGAACGAATGTTTTTGCTTGTTAACATCCTTAGCTTGATTACCCCACTGAGTAACGGCTCTTGCAAATAAATCAGGCATTTGCCTTTTTATGAACACAAAGCAACTGATATGCGAACTGTGGTAGGAAGCACACACAGAAGGTTTGATCCCAAATGAGGAACTAACTGAGCTACACTGGCCTTCCCTTCGGTGTTTTGTAAAATGCGTAGCCTAATGTCGAAGCATGGTATTTCCACACGTTGTGCAATATATCGTAGTTTTGATTGCAAGACAAGTCAAATTTTTGCTTGAGTTTATGGTTTTCTGGAATGTTGTACTCACACCTAATAACTGCGTTTAGTTAAAAAAGATTGTTTCAAGAACCTATTGGTATCACTTGCTTGAGTAAACTATTTTTGAACCTACTCTTCACTGTCATCTTTGGTATGTGACAACAGTTTCCTTTCGCAAATTAGTTTCAACCGCTTCATATGTTTACTTGTCCTCTTTCAGTATTTCCAAGTCTTCAAATCTTTACTTATCGCTAGTTGAAACAATCGCGTCGGTACTATGACTCACACAAAGCTGAATAAAAGGCCAGAGCGTTTTTCTGGTTGTTTTTCTGCAAAACAGCAAAAACGTACACGTCATTCGCTTTTTGTTTGAATTTATGGCTGTCCGGAGCAATCTGTCAGTTGCAAACTATTTGTTTATCATGTTTGACGATCACTTATGTCAGAATAGATTTTTGAAAATATGTTGATTTTGCATCTGTTATTTTTTTCCCGGAAGTCTTCCCATGCAGCAGGGACGGCTGGTCAGCCAAAGTTAAGGGGTCAAAGTGCAGGGGTCAGGATGAAAAGTGAGGATAACATCGAGTCGAGCTTTTCAGAGGAAACGTTTCTAGTTTTGAAAGCAATATAAGATTGCTAACTTTGTTTGCTTTTTTTCTTATTCGTGGAGGTGAAATTGCATTTCGTTTCTCCTGCTGCGGTAAGTCGTTAGACACCAACGAAACCCACCTTCATGGCAATGACGACAAAACGTAAGTAGTTTAACACGTTTTCGCATCAACAAAACTTTCGCAGTGGGAGTAGTGACGCGAAAATTGAATATGACCCGTGAGCCATTCTGAGATACATAGCTTTTAATTCCATTGACGACGGGTATATACCGCTCATAAATATTTGAAATAGCAACGTCAGTTTCTGAAGCGTTAGGGCTTCATCAAGTTGAGGGTTGGCTCAGCGGACTATGTTGATCTGCGGAAATTAATAACAAGATGCATTGGAATGATTATATCGTCTGGGTCGTTATATAACATCTAGTTAGAAAACGCTCACTTGGCCTCTGGCCTGCATGTTGTTGATCAAGGGTAATATAAGAAGAGAGAAAATTTCTTATTGAACATTTTATTGGTCAACAAATAATACCACAACATAAAAAAATAATATATTGCGAAAAGTACTTTGCATTTTCTTCGATAAAATCAGTTTCGTGCAGGAACAATTACGTTTTTCAAAATCGTTCCTTTCATCTTCAAAAACAAAAATTGAACTGTTGCTTAAAAACTTTTGATATTTGCAAAATTCAATATTATTTCCTCACACAAGTAGCTGATGTCTTACAAGTAAGAAATACCGCTAGTAACGTCGTTGTGGCCCCATGCACAGATAGTCCGAAAATGCTTACGTCAATCGGGAAAAACAAACACTTGGTATCCCTTCTTACCCCTGCACGCAACTTCCCATCTATTTTGATGGCGACCATTGTCATCAGGTTCCCAGTGGTGCCAAACAAGAAAATCAAAATCAAAAACACAAAGTGAATCACTTCACTTGCAGAAATCGAAGGCTCCCCGTCATTGATGGAACTGCAAATATATTTCGGTCATAAACAATATACATATTTTTAGTGCACTTAAGTTACGCTAAAATCTGTGTTCACTTACTCCGGTTTTAATGTACGAATGAAAGGATTTTCCTAGTGTTAAATCCATTGCTATATTGTGAAGAAAATGATTCTGAAACCATTTTACCAAAGACCATAGAATTAAAAACCAAACTTTTACTTTTCATATTTTTTACTAATATTTGCAAATATTGCTAGTGAAAGCAAGTAGTACAATAAAAGTACGGTCTACTGGTTTTGAAAAAGTATGTTTCAGAAACGTTCTCAAAAATTTTTTCGAAAAGTTTTCGATTAATTTTGCAAATTTCCACCATCACTACAATATCCATAATTCTCTTCGTGTCACGCTTTTCACTCATTTTTATTTTAAATAACATCTGCTGTTGCCTAATGTCTCGCTTTATATCCTTTTTGCTATCGACAAAAACAAGCTTGTTGTTTTCATTTTGATGTTTCATAGAAATACATATACTGTATATATTGCATTTCAAAAAGCTATCCATCCCATAAATAAAGATGAAAAGTAGATCATTACCCCATTTATTTTCAAAGCTACAAGCTTTTGGCACTTTTATTTAAGTTCTAAAAAATTTTGTAATTGAAATTTATACTTTTGAATATGTACTTGTAAAACCTAAAAGAGTCTGTTTCATGTCGAGATTTAGACAGCATTTAGTAATATGCTAATATCATTTACCGTCAGCGAAAAATAAAACCATGATTTTACTTTTTCACTTGGTTTTTAACGCAGACTCGGCTGTATTTGTTCTGTCTTATAAAACAATCGTATGTTTGGGTAATGATGCATTTTGTAAAATTATTACAGCGGAAAAACTTTCCCGCAAAAAGTACAAAAACACTTGAAAACAGCTTTTACTACTTACCTTGTTGTAAAATTGACACTCTCAGTACCATAAGTAAATGCTTCCATACTTGCAAGCAGAGAATGTTTAAAGCTACAGTCAAACGTGTTTTTTTCTTTTATCGTTCCTGTAATAAATGCAATGTTTTCTTTGTTACACGAAAAGAAGTGTTAAACAACCTGATGAAAAAAATTACAGCCAGAGCAGAAGTTGCCAGAGACGTATAGCAAACGTTTCGGTAATCACTGCCACACCATCATCAGTGCTGGTAACTATAAAGTGTGATGTGGTTGCTGCGAGCTATACTGCAGACAGTGGGAAGAAGGTCGCTGTAACAAAACAAAAGAAAAGCGGCAAACAAAACTGTGATGGCAGTGACGTAGTGGTGGGGAACGTCACGTTACTCAGCAACTGACGGGCCGGTGGTGACGGCATGTGACGTCACGGATGATGCATGAAATTTCGTTACAGATACCCTGGAATATTTACACGAGTGATGCGCACCCGGGTCAAATGAGGTCATTCACGTGAAACAACGGAAGAGGAAGTCGGCGCGCTTTCAACTCTTCAGTAGGTTCATTTTTTGTGTGACTAGTAATAGGTGCGATTGGCGTCATCCACGCTCTTCTCGATTTTGCAAAGGAGCGAGTTCGTCACGAGTTAGGGTAACGCTGATCCGACGTAAGTATTAGTGTGAGGTGGTGGGTACAAATGACCAGACGATATGGTTTATGGGTTCAGAGCTTTGTAAAAAGCTGAAACTCACGCAGGGCATGCGTCTGTGGTCGTGTTAGCAGTATACAAAAGGAAAAGTTGTTTACACCCATATTTTTTGTTTTATGAGCAATTGAATTTTTGGCATGCCTGACACCTTCGCAATATATTGTCTACTTACTTTTCATCTAAAAATCGTATGATATTACAGAAAAGCAACTTTGTAAGTGCTCAAATTGCTCAGTGAGACTTATATTTTTAGTGTAGTTTTGTGATAAACTGCAGTCGAAGGAAAGTGTATTTTTTTATTTTTGAAAACCAGGTCATGCACACCCGACGTAAGTATTAACGTGACAAAAAACGAACGTAAGTATTCCAGGGTTAAGAATGTATCGAGGCATCGATGGAATGCTTGCGTCAAGCTCTGGTTTATGTCCTATTCAGGAGCCTCATCGGAAGAATCTAAAGACAAACCATGAAATAGCAGCTTGAATTCTTTAGAACGAAGTTCAGAGATTATTTCAGATTTTTTCTTTTCAACACGCAATTCAGCCAATCCTTTTTTAACATCACTAAATTCGGATTTCAGGTCAGAAAGCGTGTTGTGAACATGTTTCAAACTAGATCCTGCCGTCATGAAGCGACCCATGAGGGTTGATTCAATTGCAGAAAGGAGTTCGGAAAGCTTTTTTTCCACTGATTGGAAAAGATTGAACACCCCAGGTAGTTGCAAAGCGTCGTTTCCTTCAGGCGCCTAACCAGCCTTGTTCTTTCTCAAAGTTACTCTAATGCTCTTATCCATCTTGTTATGAATAACAACTTTCAAACAAGACAGTCAATAACAATTCAGCAAACACATAAAATAAGAGTTAATCTTTGACAGCCACCAGAACTCAGAACCCTTGCCTGAAAAAGCTCACTTAGTGGAGCATACAGAAAGCGAACCCGCTACACAGACTGCTGATTAAGCATGTCCGATCGCCTCGACACTCAGTGACGGAATGAATGATAATACAATAATTCATTGATAATATAATTTATTCAAAGACACCCAAATATGAACTTTAAATAATTCATGAGAGAGACAAGAATATACTATAAGGTCTCATTTATGTATTGCATAAGGTATGACTTGTGTATGGCGTCTGTTTTGAAGGATTGTGGGATACGTAACACTACCACACTCTACCAGCTGTTTGATGGGGTATAGGAACGCAGGAGAACGTTGCCCTCACTCTTTCAAAGGAAAAGCCACATTGCCTTGCATTTGCAATTGGTACCCAAGTCAACAAAACAAGTTCTAGCTTTGCAGCCAGCTGTTTGAGGAAATCTCCAACCTGGTCTTCCATCCCTTTGCAACGATTCAAGCTTGCACTTATCATTTAGCAATAATAGCAAAGCCACAGCAGTGACCACACATCAAGCGAATCAGTCGCAATAATTTATTTGCACAAGGAAACTAGTTTCGTGTTCGACAC
>Ga0210059_1005301_pt1 | contig 20770 bp, 17 predicted proteins | sample Ectturendosymbi2_FD_188042 | JGI IMG/M metagenome (GOLD analysis project Ga0210059, IMG submission 188042) | Ecteinascidia turbinata endosymbiont from Florida, USA - Sample 2 (SPAdes) (version 2) | ecosystem: Host-associated > Tunicates > Ascidians > Unclassified | place: Key West, Florida...
CCCCCCCCCCCCCGAGAAAAAATCCTTCCGACGCCCATGACCACATTTACACTGTCTTAACAGTTACAACTGGCCCTTTGAGGGCAAACATAATGCTGATATGGCCCTCAGTGAAAATGTGTTTGACAACCTGCTACAGTTTAGCAGAATGAACGAAGGTCGAGATTAGCGTTGTATCTGACTAGTAGTGAAATGGTGTAGCGCCTTCCTGCTAATTTTATGGTTCTATATATATTTCCTTGATTTGCTAGTTTTTATTCTCAAGTTTTTTTATTTTGAAGTGTTTGATAATTTCCATGTTTTTACGTTAAACTGATTATTCACAATTGTTCCAAATTTCTGTTTTCGCTCCTTCACTTAGAGGTTCGCAACACCGGAGGTCGGTTAGAAAACGCAGAAAGGCCATAAAGCCTAGCAGCACGTCAGAGTAGCTGATGATCAGCCATAACGCATTACTTGCTGTTTGCATAAAACTCTTATGAGCAAAACTTTTTCTCAAGAGAGTTCCGAGGCATTTCTGAACTTTACAAAGTGGGCATTACGTAGAACAAAAAAACTCACCAGCAACTTTTAACAGACTGCTCTGAAAAGAACTTCAAAGAAAATACCTCTTTTATAGTGCTTCTCAAAAGAGAAACTTGTTGACACTCTCCCACTTTTGAATATGGATTTTCATAACAAAACTGCTTGCAAAAACAATTGAAAGATAGTACTTAGCAATGTACTCCTACCGTCTGGTTGCAAGCGTTGCAGAAATTATGCGGTGCGGTTTCACTGGTACACGTGTAGCAGACAAAAAATATTGTCTACTACAACTTGCATATTGAACACTGGAAAGAATTACCATATGGCAAGCCAGAGGCTGCAAAGACCAGGACTGAGAAGGACTCAAACAAGAAAATCCGAAATCAATGAAGCATGAAGAAACGTCATGGAAACGCCCTACCTTCAGCAGCAACCGGGTTGGATATTTACAAACAAACATGGTGTTGTTTCTTAGCAACGCAGGAAGTGCAAACACCTTTAGGTAATATGTAGGGACTTTCCCAGTGAAAGTATGCACCAATCACAAGCTGATCACGTATGTTGCCTAGGGATACGACTTTTAAATTATCTAAGTAAAAGCACGCCTTGAATGCATGACTTTTACCTTTAAAAGGGGCTAGCTTTACAGGCCCAGGTCAGAGTTCTACTAGCATCACTCTCAGACAGTACAACTCTCCTTCCGCTGTTTTAACCACTCTGGTCATGCAGTAGAAGTAAGACGAAGGCTCTGCCTTGCAGCATACTGAGGCTCGGAAGGTATGTTGTGAGTGCTATTGACCCCTCTGCGAAATACTCATTTTTCTTTCCTCACAGTTGCTATGGACCCATGAATCTTATGTCTAAAAATTCAAATTGACTCGGATTACCCTGAAGAAAAATCCACTCCTTGCAGTAAAGACATGTTCCCACCAGAAAACATCCCCATGCTCATATCTTTTTTAATACCCGGCTTCTCACAACAGAAATGTCCCACTGACGGAAAAACCTTTTGAGAATATTTACTTTGAGGAATTTTACACCCCCTATCCCTCTTGGATTTCTGTTCGTATTTCTGAAACCAAAGTTTTTTCATATTTTTTGATTTCCTAATTTAACTAAAATATTGCAGTCCTTATGCCTGTTTTTCTGCAGTTAAAACTTATAATTACTTACCCTCTGACACGTAATTTTATTCGTAGCCCTTTGATCTAACTAATAATGCACATATTTTTTATGTCAGACGCTTCTCACAGGCTAATCTAAATGGAAAATTTTCTGTAATTTATGCTATTTTTCAAAAACTCCTCAGTGTCTCCTAGAACCAACAAACATCGATCTGCTGCCTTATGCAGTTTTTGCTATTATACGTTATAACCTGTACGTTCTAGTCTTAATTTCTCCGAACCCACAAGGGCACGGCCAGTATGGCCACTCCGGTATTCCAGATGTTACCCCTGATAATTTTACAAATTTCTCCAACTCGACCATTGCATGATAACACCAATTTCCTTTTTTCAGAGCTAACAGCTGCGCCAAGAAGGTTATTTTGGTACTTTATTTTCAAAATGGAAACATGAAGGCTGCTAATTGTACATATAAGTTCCACATCAGAACACAGGCCCTTTCTTCAGCTCAGGGTAGCCACTACAGTAATTCAAGAAATTCAAACTATTTTGCAGTTTTCCATGGCATTTAATTCTTGTTAAGTGCAGATACTACAGTTTAACTACACCTGACAGCAGAGCGGAATAACAGACAGCCCAAGACTACCACCCTGTCACTTTTTACTAAATAAGGAGAGCAAAGTCAGTAAGCATAGAGCATACAATTGTTTGATCTGATATTTCAAGTAGGTGAAAATCGTGTTGCACAACACGTCAAGCTACTTAAAACGCGATTTCGGTCTCTAAATTCGAATTAGTTTTGATAGCGGAGTAAAACTCAATGAAAGGTGTCACTGTGGTGTGTTCACGCAAACTAACACATGCTCTAGTTTCTATACTATACCCGAAGGTTTCTTCTACACAAAAAACTTTTATGATTAATCTAAAAAATCCACAGTTTCGAACCATCTTAACTAACTCATGAAACCGCCAAAAAAAAATTTTTAGAAAGCTTTTCAGATATTAATCTCAAAAAGCATTGATTTTTAGTATAGTCATTAAATTTTGCAGCCAACGTCCGACCCACAATAGGTTTCGGCCTCACCTCTTTTCAAAAACCGTTAGCAATTATCGCGTAATTTACAAAAAGCATTTCTAGTAATTAATCTGATTACTCACATAGTACACACGAAATGCATCATCCAAGTTTTTTAGTCGCTCATGCACCAACAACGCCACCTAACGCTAACCGTGAAAATTTTCAGTAACTGCTGCCTCTTCCTTTCTAGGCCAAAAAGCAGATCACGCCATTGACATAAAAGAGTTCGCGTTAAAAACCCATCTAGATACTTTTACAAGGTACATTAGTCTTTCACAATAGTGCTTCCGCACAATTTGTGCACAGCACACAATAAATCGCCGACACAGCGCAACTACGGAATGCTTTTCACTTTGAATGATGTGAACCACCAAGCATTGCTTTCCATGTTGCTAGATAGACGTAGTGCCTAATGTTTGGCAGTGGTCTCGCATGGTGTACGCTGGGTTTCGTGAGGGGTTTGCAAACCGATCTTTCCATGCGGAAATAAGCATACCGAGAGCAAGATTCATTGTGGACGGTTGACAACAGACACTGCCAGCTTTGGTCTTTTTTTATGAAGAGAGATTTAAATCCAAAAACCCTGACATCTCGACTTTCACCTTAATTATTATGGCGGTACCGCTTTGCAAACAGTACAGACTAACACCTTTATAAATTTTTTACAACTTGATTCATTTTTGAGGTAACTCACATAGCTAGACGTTTCTGCATTTTTTTTCCACCCGCCCAACTAGGTCATACTACCACCTCTTTTCTATATCACACGAGATATTTACACAACTTGAAAATTTCCGACAAACAAGTTGAGTTCACAACAAAGCTTTCTAGTTATAGTAGATGATTAGGCAGACACGAGACAGCAAATAGACAGGCTACAAACATTCAGATTAGTGACGAATATTAACAACAAATTTTTAGAATCCAGTCATATTCACACAATCACGTGATAAGCCGCGAACGAACACAGAAAAGAACTACTTTCACCGCGAATCGCTTGATTGAGAGAACCAACCCACAAGGTTTGTTGATCTCTTATCGCCATTTGTTGAGATGCAGACTATAAGAACAGACTACATGCGTTTCCACACAGACAGGCTTCTAGACTCTTTTATGGATATTTGCACACTTTTTTGACCATCTCTGGAAAAGCCAAACATTTTTCCCATCCACATCAAGTCAATGAATAAGTAACCAAAGTTTTTATTTTATGATCAGCAGAGCCACTCTGAATTTTACTTGTCATAATGACTAATCTCCCACTATTTCCACGACACCCTTCCATTATTAGTTTCTAAATAATATGTTTCATAGTTATTAGGCCCAAAAATATCACATAATCAATCTTCATGATTAAGATAAACGCTATCTAAAGGACTAACATTTCTCAGCATCTTGCGCAGCCCGCATTGTTTATAACATTGATAAAATCTTTTCAAAACTGCTAGCCGACACGCTATACAACTCGCATGGTTATCTGCTTGCGCTTTCTCAGGTTTTGTTTTGGCTGCAAACATAACAACCGCAATTTCAATGGTGCAGCGGGAAACGCATTCACGTGTCACATGACTCATTGCATCACAAAAGCGCCATAACACAAACTGGTCACATCACCGCATTGTTAGCAGCTGTTTCATAACAATGACGTATAACATTTCTATGGAAACACCCATTGAATAGAAATTACACTTCCACAACACGCGATTTAAAAAAAAAAGTAAGCCATTCCTTCAAATTTTACACTTTAAGAAACATGTGCGAAACTTTTCAGCTCACATGCGGAATCAATTATTTCCCATAAACAAAAACCTAAATTTTTACATTAGTTGTATAAGACGCTACGACATTTCACATTCAATTACAATCGCAAACCGTACTACACTTGCACAATTAAAATGAACTTAACTCAATAACATTGAAATAACATTCCCAAACTCGCAAATTTACCTTCTCATTAGCGCCACCTTCCGATAACCGATAAATAAGTGCTGAATCTTGCACAAACGGCTCAAACCAAGTTTTTGAAATACGAAATTGATCCCGACTCATTTGAATCTAAGAATTCTGCAAAACTCATCTTTATAACGTATAGAACAGCAAGGGCAATCGAAGCACACAACTAGAACAACCAATCCTTGAATTTTTTGTTAAAATTTCTCCACACGAACCATATTTGCTTTCCCACATACAAAGCTGCCAATGAGTACGACAGTTCCACTTGTGGATTCCTCACAACTCAAAAATTCTTTGCAGCAACAAGTGTTGCTGGGTTTGGTTTCGTTTTTGAATATTTTTTGCCATTATTCAACAGGCGGAAGTGTTCGGAGTAGGATTATATTTAGCAAACTATAAACGTTTGCATTTTTCTTCAAAGACAGGATCTTGCTTCCTATATTTTGCAGCAAGTACGTCATAGGATAGTATGAATAGCCAATTATATGAAGCTGAGTCATCCATTGGGATGGATCAATATGTTGAAGATCACATCAATAAATTACGATCTTGGCAAGCAAGAAATCTTCAACAGCATAAAAACAAAGACCTACGAGTTCAGAATAATGAATCCCTCATCACATCTTCAAAACCAACACAGGAACATAAGGCCCAGCAAACTGATCACCTACACCTTGATGGACACCTTCTCTACACAATGATTGCCAGATTAAACGCCGTTTTTACACAATTAATTACGGAGATACAGCAGCATCACTTGAGCCAGTCAGATATGCTGAAAACTGCCCATACGTCACTACCCTTTCCAAACAACCGTCGTCCAGCATCTCGACGAACGAAACGGCGTCGTCAAATTAGGAAATGCTATCGCTGTCGTCAACATGGACACCGAGCGGCAGAGTGCGAAGCACCATTCCCCCGCCAGGTAGATCAAAATTCACATATTGGTTATACAACATCCAAGATCATCAAAATGGAACCCAGCTCTTCGCAGGAAGCTTTTCCGCAATATATCCCCAAGGCAACTATAAAACATGAAGAACAAGATTACAGTCATTCAATCTAACAAGGTAAGATAACAGTGGTCAGTCGTGGTCATATGACTCTATGATTGAGCTTCTCAATATTTTTAGTTTTTTGTTATTCTCACTTGCTTAACAACAATTTATTGGCTAAGATTAAGGAAGGTTTTGTCGTCTCCAGTTAACTAGGGCTTATTTTAAGGGTAGTGCTGATATTAAAATCATCCTCAAATATCATGCTAGGCCTTATCGGGGAAACACGGTAACATCGCAGACACCGCATGGCAGATTCAAGCGGAAGGTGAACACGCTCGGTCCGATTACGCTATAATTTAAGAAACAAAGCCATGGTGATCTTTCCCCCGTTTTTCGATTTATATGATATAAAAATTTTTACCTACCACACTCATGGGATGCTGATGAGAATGTTCCAGAAGAGTGTTTAATATTACTGCACACAATGATTTTAAGATTTTGATTTTCAGGAACAGGTTTTATATAAAACTTGTAAGAAGAACTTTGTGTTGTTTCAACTGGCCTAATTTGAGAGTGCGACTTATACACGCGAGCAAAATATAATTGAAAAAATATGGTTAAGTGAGCAAACGGTTAGAAGGCGGCAGAAACTCTTCGAAAAGGCCGCGTGCGACCGCACTTTCCCCGCCCCTGGCCTAGGGCCTCGCATCAGTTAAATCCGGCCCTGATTAACATAAATGCCAAGATGTGTTTAAAAGCGCTTTGTTCGAAGAAAGAGTATAGCTTCTAGCAAGAAATTCACCTTTGGCTTTTTTAAGATAGCTGAAAACTTCTGATTTCTGATCTCTTGCATTCATAATAAGCAGTGATGAATCGAAAAGTAAAGCACAATTTGATCTGCAAAGCTTAGGGGAAAATATGACTGGTTACCGTGCTGAAAAAAAAATTGTTTCCACTGATGAAAACCTCAAGAAAAGTCCACATTTGTTTAGGCCACATTGCATTTTTATATCACCTTGAAAATGCACCACTTTGCAAAGCAATGCTAATTCGCTACCAATTACTTATTATCACTTTCATGTTATGCTGCTGCTAGGAAACGTAATGGTTTCTAATGAATTTGCCAGCAATCGAGCAAATCTTTCTAGTAAGCCTAATGGTTTCTAATAAAAAATCGTACTCTACAATGGCATGCCGTGCATTTCACGCTTAGGTCTGCAATAGCATCATATCTGAATCATACTCGCTGCTAACAAGCATGATTGCACAGCTTCATTTGTTTTTTGCAAATGTTGTGCACCATTTTTTGAAGTGAAACAACGTTGGGTGCCATTTTAGTCCAGATTTTCCGGGATTTTGCCTAGATATTTCAGGATTTTGCTCAGATTTTCAAGGATTTTGCCCAAATTTTCTGGGATTTTGCCCGGATTTTTGACATATCAAAACTTTCTGGGGTGCGCTTGCACCCCCGCCTCCTACACCACTGTTCCAGGTATTGTTCTAGTCAAGCGCCAAAAGCACAATGTCTTCCAGGGAGTGCATCACTTTAGACTTGTGGCGATAATTGTGCCTGCGGGTTTTGTCGCAATGCTTTTGTGTTTCAATAGTTATTATCGCATCAGAACTAACTTCCTTATAACAACCATTTAAAACCAAACTATGTCTGCATATCATTCGAAAAAATAGGCCTAAAAGTCCATTTCTATAAATTGTAATAGCTGGAAGTTTATCGCTGTCAATGTATTGCGGATTGCAGGAAAAGTTGCCGGCAGCAAAGAGAGATCAAAGTGATTCACTATTTGATGTCTACGCAAATCACTCGTTTGCTGAGTTTGTATTGTGTAGTTTTTCTGTTAGGCTGAGCAGTGAACCCACAACCGCTACAAGGTTTTCAATAGGAGGGCTTTACGTTTGTTCAGGGGGCATGTCATTCTGAAATTTGATAAAAACTACACCGATTTGCAATGCTTCATAATTCAATTTGGGGGCTTGCAGCTTTTTTTGAGAGGACTAAGCCCCCAACCCCCCCACGTGGCGACGGGACTGAGTGAACCTTTTAGTATTGTTGAATGTTAGCATTACTTTCTACACGGAGACAAAAGATAATTCTATAACATACTGTAATCAAAGGATGTGGGTAAAAAGAAAGCCACAGGGTTAGCGTTCAGCAAAAATTTTCTCACCCAAAATGGAGGATGTTCTGTGTACATTTCAGTGTTTGAGAAATCACTTGAAAAAGTTCATTGTGAAGACCCATTAGTTGCTCTGCTATCAGACAGCGCCCTTAGTATCAATTGCAAAATATTACCGCCATTCTTGAATTGTTACGTCAAAAATGTAGCCAAGTATATAATTTACTAGATTCAGCAGTAATTTTTTCAAAACCTAAATATCAGTTGCCAGTGGCGGATCCTGGCAGTTTTGGGCAACTGCCCCCCAAACCTCTGTGGCGCCCCTTTGCCACAAATGCGCCACTTTTTGGTGCCCATGGAAGTAAAACAGATCAAAAAATACTCTAAAATAAACAATGTTTTTCGCTTAGTTAAACGTCAGGATTTACGTGCCGGACTTTACTCAATCTCTTATCGAATAGCGTGAACAATGCCATTGTTTCGTAATAGTTCTACTGTTTCGTTACTTCTTTGCCGTGTGAGAACTGCCCAGCCTTCACAAACGCAGTCGCGTTCGCTCAACACAGCTCTCGACTTGTTGCTGTGCTGTATGAAAATGGTCTGTTTTTTTGCAAGTTTATTTGTTTAATGCGTCATGACCACCTTGAAAGGAAAAGGAAAGGCAGCAGTAAAAATAGGAATGCAATATGGAAAACTGATTACTGATTCAAGGTGTTACAAACCCCCAAAATGAAAACGAAAAACCGGTTTCAGGGCTATTGCCAGTGCAGTTCGTGAGTCCGCAGTTTGTCTGCATCGCCGTTTTACAACATAAAGGTGAGTGGATGAGTTACTTGACGGAACTAATCTCCAAATTAACGTGGGCGTAACGAGGTTAGATGGCGCCCGGGGCAAGAAGCAAGTTTGGTGCCCCCGTTTTCGAACCTGAGGTTTTCCGGAAGAAAATGTACTACTGTATTGAAGAATGTGCGTGTGACATTGTTGGGACTATCTGGCGCCCTTGCAGTATTTCAGCGCCCCCAGAGTGATTTGGCGCCCGGGTAATTGCGCCCTTCCCCCCCGTTACGCCCCTGCTGACTGAACTATAATGCAGCGTGTAAAAAGCTACATACGTATACGTTAGCAAGGAACTTGCCGCTATATGATAACAATGCATTGAACGTACTCGATTAGCTCAAATAATTATGACCTACGTAACTATGCAATTGTGCAACTTCTCACTTCATATACATGGACAAGGCAGAGGAGTATTGAATTACTGTTAGGGGCGTATCGAGGTTAGATGGCGCCCGAGGCAAGAAGTACGTTTGGCGCCCCCATGTTCGAACCTGAGGTCTTTCAGAAACAAATGCACTGCACTGAAGTACTTGTGACATTGTTAGGACTTTTCGGCGCCCTCATAGTGATTCAACGCCCGGGAATTGTTCCCCTCGGCCTCCGTCGTTACGCCCCTGATTACTGCGCTCAGCGACGCGCCTCAACAAATCATGGTAAACAGCTCTGACCAGAGGCATATGGGAACCTTGGGCTTTAGGGGGGAAAAATTTTTCAATTCGCCCGTATTTTGCGCCACTTTGAAGAAAACGAATATGAGAATTTTGCATGGCGGTGGTTCTGCTTAAGAAACTTGCCCAAACATATCGGGAAGTTTTTCCTGAATTTTTTAATCTTGTCCAAATCTCCCCCCACTTTGTACGCCTACAACTCTCACGCAGAAACTTTGGCAAAATACTGGCTATCTTCAGCTTAGTGCATTGAATATATTGGTTTCACGTGGTCACAACAATTTTTGCTCAACACTTGAATATTTGCAGTCCAAAATTGGGGAATGACGGCGCCTTTTGCCCCCACCTGGCTACGTGTCAGGCAACAGGTACTGATGGCTGTGTGGTATTGAACCTTTTGTTGCAATTGCAAACCCGTCAGACAACTCATGCTGACCATGAAAAGACAAATTTGGCATGGTTAGCGACATCTGCAACCGACAGAAAAATGCTTAGCTTATTGGTTGTTAGATCATTCCGATTGTATCATATAAAGTTGAGCAAAAAAAGCAATCTTCTGGTGAAATCTTTACCTTTTTACTTGTAACTTCAGTGTTGGCGAAGGTTCGTGGTTGTAAATTGGTGATAGGCTGATTCTCCTGTGTTTTCTGGCCTGGCTGGATAGAAGTAGATCCATCGCCAGATCAACAGCATTGGGGAGGGCTTTGAGCTTCTTCGGGGCCTTCGTAATACTATTATATAGAATGAATTGAAAAATGACTTCTTTGGGAGACTAGAGGTTAACTTTGGAGGTATTGATTGTGAATTTGAGATCTCAGCCCGCTTGCTTTCACTTCTGTTGAAAAGTGTCACAATTTTTATCAATAACCTGGTCTAGTGGGATTGATGTTTTTTTCTTCACATCTGCAATCCAATGTCTAAAAATGTGAAACAGTATTCAAATACTTCATTGAAAATCTACCTTCATAAGTGGCGTTAAATGTATTTTAAAGAAATATGCTTTAAGGCCCAGTGTAAATCCACCATGCGATTTTGTCATCGTTTTTACGACAGCCAGCAAAGCTACCTAAAATGGAAGTAGTGTCCTGGCAAATGTCTTTCATTCACGTGTTGTTTTTGAATTGTCGCTTCAGCAATAAGTCTTTCAGGTACTTGTAAATGCACAAGCTTCGCTTGGAAACGTGATCGTCATTTAGCTTTTTATTTGAGTCCTATCGTGGGACATGAGTTGTCACTTCCAAGTCTAAGAAGAACCATTCTGCTTCTAACCAGGTCGGGAATGCGTTTCAGACACTGTTCTTCAATGATTTTGCTAGGGATAGCCAAAACAGTGGCAAACGCTTGCGCGCAACATGCTTTTATACCTTTTAAATTCATTTTTTAGATATACGAGATCTGTGTAGCTTGTGAAAAATGAGGCCCACTGATTGGGACCCGTTTCAAACGTTTTCTTAATTAATGATATTAAGCACTTTCAACCTGTGGTTATTCCCTGAAAAATCGCATATTTCAATCAACAAAAATAACCACTTTTTGGCCTACAAAAAGCAACCTCTTCTGTGTGACAAACTACCATTGTCGAAGACAACCATTGCTATTTAAGCAAGTGAAGACGTTTTTAGCGCCCCCCAAACGCCTGGTCTGGATCCGCCACTGTCAGTTGCACTAAAGCTGGAATACGTCTCTTTCAATCACTCATAAAAGATTTTTTCTTCCACATCAGATTTATGGATTCACTGAAGCTTAAATGTGGAAAAAGTAAGAACGAGGTTAGGTTTAACATGCGCGCTATCTACTTTAGGCCTATACATATTTTAGCATTTCATGATGTGCAATATTATTATTAATAGAAATTCGAAAAAAAACTGTGTTCTATCCAAACTAAATCTTTTCAAGGTTAGGTTACGTACAGACAGTGGTGAGGATCTTGTTTTTTACCTTTTACCCCTTACTAACTTTATAAAAAATAATTTACCCACAACAAACTTGTTACGTTTTTCATATCTACAAATGCACATGAGTTTAGGTGCAGTGAAAGGTTTTGGAATAAAAGTATGATGTTGACGCTAATCCAGCGTCGCAACTTCCTTTTACTTGTTTTGAGAGGGGTGGAAATGGCAAAAAGTTATCATTAAGCACGACTTTAAACCACATTCCACTGCAACAATTCCAGGCTTTAATTACTGAAAACATGTTTTTGTTATTGAAAAAATGTATGTTCTTGGAGCGCAGTGACCCCTGTCAAGAACCCGTGCTGCAGCCAAGAATTGGATGAAATACAAGTTGAATAACAACTTGCCTACTCCTTCAAATTTTTCATTACAATACAACTATTCCGAATGAAAAACATCAGATTTCAAATGCGCATAAACAAGTTAAATAATTACAAACTTACGTTGCACAGTTAAATGTGATTCAATTTCAAGATACTGTAGTTTAGTGGTTTGCACGTGCACATGAAAACAGTAACTGCGGAATGATGTGGACTTGGTATTGTTACAAACTTTTGCAGCCATCGAATGATAAATCCGTTGCATTTGAAAGTGACACTTGCCATTTGATTAATCCACTGCAGTAGCACTCCCTCAAACCTAACTTAAACACCATTTCAGAAAATTAAACACTGCTTATAAGCTTAATACTGAAGGCACCAACAAAGCTACAAAACTAGGAATAAAGGAAGAAAACTTTCCTGCAGGGATATTTACAACTCCAGATGCCTTGCTTTCCTGTCTCGTGCGCAGCACGTCGCTGTTTATCCTTGCGTAAAGCGCGGTAGCACGGCATATATGTATGCACCATCCAAATTACACGCACAGCCAGTGGCGTAACTAGAGGTTTGAGCCAAGGGGGGGCAAAGTTTAGCTGAAGGGAGCCCACTAGCCAAAATTCAGAAAAAAGTTAAGAAATAATAGCGAATCTCTGGATGTCCATACTAGATAAAAAAAACGAAAACACGCCAAAAAACAACTTAAAGAATACTACATATCAAAATGTCAACTAAAGGGGCCCAGTTTTTACATTTAGCTTGCCAGGGGGTGCAGCTCGCCCCTTGCCCCCCGTCAGTTACGCCACTGCGCACAGCGTGCCTGGGACATTTCGCCGCTGAATCAGCAAAACTGCAGTAGATTACACGGCGAATTTCACTGGTTCTATTTGTGCAATTGTTCCACCTCTGTGAACGTGTTTTTAAAAAGTTTGAAAGCAAACGGTAGTTAGGTTGTAAATTTGAGAAATTGCAATTAAACAACGTCAAAAGTCTGTACTCTATGGCAGTCCCGTAACAATGAGGGAATCCCCTACAAAATTTTCGACTCCTGGAAAAATGTGTTGAGCAGAGTTGAAAACTATTGGACACAGTTAAAAAAATTGCGTCCCTCTCAGAAAACTCTTCGCCACCTCTGGTGTCCCGTGCTGGTTACGGGCGTACAGTGTATGGCTGTGCAATTACATGAAAACGTGCAACCAATAACACTCAACTCAGCTGAATTGAACCTAAATTGCAATTTATCGAATCCTGTTGTAGACCACGATCGACAAGCCGTTCACAGAGTCAAACGCGAAGATGTATATAGCAAATTCTAGCCCTGCTCAGTTAACCAGGGCTGCGGCTAACCCCCCCCCTTTTCGTTTTTTGTTTATTTTATACTTAAATGTTAGAAACCTGTTCCATGACTTTTCCTGATTTTCAGAGACTAATGGAATGGTGCTGGAATTATTTTGCAAAATTGTCCCTGAAAGCCTATATAGGGGTACCATGCCACCCATTGTTACCTGATATGTATCAAATTTCGGACACCTTACGAAGTTAACATTTCAATGCTATTTTAAGTGCAAAACCTCTTTGGCCAGATGTGACCACCGATACCTTACATGTGAAGAACCTTCCTGCACCATTACTTTTTATGAAAAAAAACGGGTGTAACACGTGCATGACGTTTTCTACGCACAAACAAAAAAAGCCACTTTTTTGGTGGTACCCTGCCTAAAATTTGCATAATAAGTACGTTTCGCTGGGCAGATAACATTTTGTTGCAAAAGTCATTAACAATCGACATATGGAAGTATTTTTGTATGGAAATATCGGATGTCACGTGTCCCAGGACGACCTATGCAAATTTGGGGTTGCGTTAGACCCTTGATATCCTGGATCGGGTAGCATTTTTATTGTTACCTGAGCAGGGCTACATATCCCTGAGCAAACCGCGACCAGAAGGATGCCGGTCCATGGCTATCGAAGCCTGTAGTAACGCTTCTGAGCGTAACATGAAAAGTAGTGGCTATGTCGTTGGAAACAAGCTCCTGTTTGACGCCAGTTTTCTAGCTGCATTTAGATTTGCGTCAGTGGTTGCAATTTAGCACCATATCCATGACGGACTTAAAATAAGGGGGAAAGTAAACTACAGTTGCTTGAGGATTGTACTATCCAGTGCTGCGGTATGAACGTCCGTTCCCACCGTTTCGATTTTGTTTTGAAACAATGATCTGCACGAACAGCACGAAACACTGATTCGATCGCTGGGAGGCAGCGGGAACATCAGCGCTTCATGGCAGCTTGCATAACAAAGCAGTCAACCGTTTGCAAACATTTAACACATCGTTTTTCCGTTTGGACAAACGCTACCACTCTTTAACAGTTGTTTCAAATATACATTCTTCTTGTTCTAATCCAGGCGCAAATTTCCATGGTAAGTTATAAATGTACCAATTGGTTGCAATCAGAGTTTCTGTAAAAAAAACAATTAAACCCCCCCCACCCACTTTAAAAAATTCAATAAAACTCTCCAAAAAAACTACTTTTCCTTTGAAAAATCTACTGCGAAGTAAAAAATAAAATAACCAGGACACTTGTACAATTAACTGTTACTTCAAGGACTCAAAAAAAAGAGAATAAATCGAACAGTTTATGAGTATATTCTAATGGTTATCGTCTCCAGCTCCGCACAATCGGTATATTTTAACCTATTTTTCTGCCTTCTCTGCATCTAAACTTTTTCTGATTTTGGACCATACCAAATCATATATTGAAAAAACACACTCCACAGATGCTGAACTAGTAGGGCATGCACTTAAACTTGACGTGAAACTGCAGAGTTTGTGTGGGAATGGTTTTTCTCTGTTCGCATGCTTGCCACGCATTACCACTGAGTGAACTGACAAACAACACTGCGAAAACGAAGATGGGGTACATTTCTTTACTCTAAACTTTGAATGCCATAATAGAGGGGTCGGCAAACACTGGGCCGCGGTCCGGTGCCGGTCCTTGAAAAAATTGTTACTGGGCCGTGCGGAACCAAGGCCAAATTGGTCCTAAAGTGACTGGAACGATTGACAAAGGAACAAATTACGGGTGCCATTGACTACAATAATCCCTACAGGTTGGAGCATCTTATTGCGGCAAAGCAAGCCCAGATCTCTCACTGAATCAGTGCCATGATGACTCTCGAGTTGTAATAAATTTGCATGTGCCAAACATTCATTTTAATGAGGGTCGGTCCGCAAAAAAACCTCAGGTTGAAACCGGCCCGCAGTGCGAAAAAGATTGCCGACCTCTGCCATAAAAGGTATTGTTGCGATCGGAAAGCCCGAGCGGCAAGTGCGCAAAGCTTCACACTGTGGCAGCAAGCAACAAGAGATTACATGCCATGATCACGCTGTTATTGCTTGTTCGCGCCACATATATATGGGTGTTATGTTTCGCGCACATCCCGTTCGTGGTGAATCGCACATTCAACGCAATGCCAACAGAGAGGTTGCAACAGTATAATAAGTTATTATTGCATAATTCTGAAAATAGTGATATTGCATGATGGAATAAAAACAATTCAGAATGGGTTTTTTCCATTATCCTTAAAATGGAAAAAAAACTTGTTTCTTTAAAAAAAAACAGTTGGGTTGTTTTTTTGAAAAAAACGGGTTTTTCTGAACCCTGGTTGCAATGCTTCTAACCCGCTTCGAAAATTAGCTTTCTGATCCTCACTTTCACAAACAATACATGTTCTCTGCTTTGTAGTAACGGAAAATGTTCTCTGATTGTAGTAACGGAAAGCTTCTGCCTTTAAATTACCTTGACGACATGTCTTTTTAACAACACTTCATGCTGAGTGCACTAAAAAACAATAGATCAGTGAAACACATGACTGTGTTACAAAATTTCTCGAAAACATCTTTTTCATTGACCCAACAGCAAAGCTTGTTGTGCATGAGTGCAGAGTCCGCAAAACTGCAGATTCACAAAGATCTGCACACTGTTAACAGCAAGGGAAGTTTACATTTTTCGATGTGTGACGATAAAAAGTACATCTGTTTCATCTCTTCCTCGTCTTAGGATCGCAAGCAACGATATGCGTTTAGCACACCACAAGGCTGTGCGACTGTTGAACACAACAGAAAAATTTTAAATATGAAGAGATGACTTGCTTCATCATTTGCCAACTACCACACCTAAACACGTTTTGATCAAAAAAATGTTGCCCTGTCTTCACAATATCCAGTCTTCCGACACATCTTTGCTTCTGGGATGTTCTCTTTCACTTCATTCAGGTTGCCGCCTTGGAGGGTAACTGAAGCGAATAGTCTTTCTGTTTCTATTTCAACGTGCTGACGTAGAAGCTGTCGCTTCGGATGCGAACTACTCTTCAAAATGCCCTTGCTTCTGCAAAACCAGTTTATCGCCGATTATCACAGTAGGCTTGAGCGGCGGTTTTCGACGATAGTGACTCAACCTCGTACTGACGTAACCTGTACATAAAGCAGCTGTTGTTATTTTCCAGCAAACACATTAAAACTGACGCATGTTGGCCAAACCGCCAACTCTAATTATATTTTTTATATATAACAATTAATCAAAATGTGTCAACAACTCGGTCATCAGTAAACAACACGTTATTTCCAAAAGGCAGGGTTGCAACGTCGTCTTGGTCAATAGATTTTTGTTGCTGTTCACGTCAGTTAGACGGAAAAATATTGAATTAAAATCGCTCTCTTGTGCCTGCACCAAGCCAAAGCAACGCTTGAAAACTATAGTGATCATCTGCACCTGATTTGAACCTTATCCCAGCACGTCTGAGGCCAGCCGCGCTGCCGAATTCTTCTTCGTGGTGATTGATGTTCGATACTCGGCCAACGACCGCAACACAGTCTTCGTGGATGTTTATCTCACGCTTCGTTGGCATCTGAATAACAATTTTATCCGAGCTGTTACTACACAAACGCATTGCTATTCGCTCCTACTTTGAAAAAAACAGACTTACAAAGGTTTAACATCTGATTACGAGGCGCGACCGCAAAGCTCATCGGCACGTATACATCACTCCGAACATCAATATCACTTCGCTACTGATTTGTTATCAGTACGATGTATTTCTTCAACAAAAGGACGTTCAACAACAACACTATTGGCAAGTGAATCAACACAAACCAACGATATTGTTACGATTGCGAAGTAAAAAACGCATGGTTTGTGTTGCACATGTCTGGTGAATCAGAACCAACACGTCTTTTTGACTATGAGCCGAGTCTATACACAGCAGTAGCGTAACCGGCCTAAAAATTTGGGGGGCGCAAATGTTTTATTCTAGGCGAATAACGCTATTTTGTTTGGGATACCGCCTCTCGAAGCACAAAAGGACTATACGTTCTAAAAATTTGGGGAGCCATGACCCCGTAGGCCCCCCTTGGCTACGCCTATGATACACAGCATAAAGACAATCAACAATTCTATGGTAATTTTTATCAACAGAGTTTACGCTGTGTGTTTCCCAGAACACAGATATGCATAACGTTTATATCGTTTCGTTTTCGCGCGGAGAGCAACATTTCGAACTTTAGCGTAGATAATAAAAACGCATCAGCAAAAAGATCTTACTGCCTTTGCTATAACAAAGTAACACAAAAATACAGCAGCAAAATCAATCTACCTGAACAATCACGCGGTTTTCTTCTTTTCTAATCACCTTTCCACAGTTGCCAGCAGACCTTGCGATTTGTGCTCCTTTGCCAGGATAAAATTCAAAGGAGCATACGCTTGTTCCAATCGGGATAAACTTAAGAGGATACGCATCACCATCTTTGACAATGTTTACTGCGAAATTAGCATTGTTCGATATAATTAGACTACCGACAGAATCAAGCACCACTGCGCAGTATAAAAATCAGCAGCAGCAAATCAGAAAGTCCCATCTCTTTCTGCGTATCGATACATTGGAACTTTTCTGCGGTGACAGCCATTAGTTTTGTGTTTTACAGACGTTAGCGCCCGATGGTCAGGTAGTTGTTGCGCGAAAGTGTGGTCGAAAAACAATTAGTGATATAGCCTGGTTCATACAACATGTGCCTATGCTAGAATTTCATTCAATACCAAGTGAATCGCCAAAGAATGTTTATCTTGTATAAATTAGGAGGCACATCTACGAATAGTTTGCTAAAGCATGTTGTGAATTTATAGATTTGCTTCCTGCTAAAGCGGGAAGCAAATGTATTAATGCTTTGTTAAGGAATATATACAAGAGTGTGTGCGAAGGAACCTGTTCAAGAAATGAGTCTGCTTTTCAGATTGACCTGAAGTTTAGTTGCTCTTTAGAAAACAGCTGTACTGCGAATAGCTTTCACTTTTGCAACCTCATAACCCCTTTCTGGATAAGCTTCCGTCAGCAGTTTAAAAAAAGACATGAGATTGGGAGAATAAGGTAATCACGCTGTCACAGCCCTGCATAGTGTGTCATACTCTGCACATAACAAAAAATGATTTACCTCCATCAAAAGACTTCTGTGGTGGTTTTGCAGAATTTGTAATGATATCTCCAACTTTCATGTTTTCTGTTGCTAAAATCCACCTCCGTTTTAAAGGTCCAGCAACTAAAGCAATATGTCCTGATCTGTTATCATCTTCTTTGACCAGCAAAACCTTGACACACAGCAAAGATATAGTTGCAGTTGTTGAAAAGTTGAAAATGGCAATAGACCAGGATTTCAAACTAGTGGGCCAATTGGGGCTAGTGGCAATGTTTGTCCCCTCCACTGCCCCCTGAAACTTGGTCCCTGCCCCCAGGGTTGTGGTGTAGGAGGTTTTTGGGTGAAGTCAGAGTTGGATTCCTGAGAACAATAGGAGTCGGAGTCAGATTTTTTTTATCTGACTCCAGAAGTCCAATTGCATTGCATCACATTTACATCGCACTCCTAAGTTAGGAATCCTAACTCGTGCCTGTTAAAATGGTACAATTTATTTTGAAACTTTTATTGAAACAGATTTCTTGCTGTGTACCACCATTTCCATTGATTGCTTTGCTACAAAATTGATGTTGCTACAAAATTGATGACAGCTGAACTTCATTCATGTTATGTTATGTTGAGGAGTTGGAAATTTTAGAAAGGTCAGAGTTGGACATTTTACCTCCGACTCAGCAACCCTGATTGCCCCTTTGACCTTTCAAAAGGGGGGCAACGTGTGGCAGAGGTGCTTTTTGATAACAGTATCACAGGTGATTTCACAGTTGATCATGACAGACATTTAACTAATTTATGGTAGCTATTCACACACACAGAAAATTCAGAATGGTTTTCTATATTTTCAGTTATTTTTTTGAGGTAAACATTTTTGCTGCATAGAAACAAGCATAATTGGTGACGATTAAAAAAAATTAAGTTTTCATTGTCCTCAACTCTTTTATCCCCCCTTCCCTACCGCTATTCTGGTGTTGGACCTTTTCGCAAAAAATCTATGCTTCTAAGATGCAAATATCTACGCTTCTGCAACAAACCCCCTGAGCCTCGAATATCTATGCTCCTAACAGCAATTAGGTCAGCCTTCGCATTTGATTGCAAGGCACGCTGTGTTATTAAAATATTTGTATGTAGTTTTCATTCCTGTTATGTGCTTGAGCAACAATTGTTGTATTAAGAGAATTGTACAATAGGTGGGCCATGGACCTTTAGTTTGTTTATCAATTGGGCCACATGCTTCAAAGGTTGAGAACCTCTGCTATAGGGGTGCATGGTCAGAGAAAGGTTGGGAACCCTTGATGTAGAACAACTGTTTAAAGCAAAGTGTCTCAATGCTCAACTTTTTTGAGTTGTGATCAATTTCATTGAATTTCTATAAAAAATTCTAGCTGGTGAGGGAGTGACTCTTAGTATTTCCTCCTGGCTCTGCAGAGAGTGAATGCATCACCAATTTTGAAAACAACTCATATACTGATTGTATTTAATGTATGCAATGAAGTTTGATAATTTCATCAAAATAATTCAGTCAACAAATTACCTTAATGATTACAAAACCAAGATGACCACACATATTTATATGAAACAATCTCTAATTCAACCTTAAATTGAAACCATATCTATTGGTGTGGATCCAAAATACTTGTAACTGCAGATAAATACATAATAAAAGAATTAACAACCAATCTACTTTACATACCAACCTTACATACAGCAAGTATGATTTTCTTTAAAATACCTTACTTAAGTCAGACCCACTAACTTACTTTTTCTTCATAAAATGAGCCATTTTGTACTTCTTCGCCTGTAAGACGTTTATGGTCAACCCAAAAAAACTTGCGATCTGAGCCACCACCAAGACGAGCTGTCCACTTTCTGCCAGGCACAATTTGATCTGATAACAAATTTAAAAAAAACTATTAGAAAAGCTTATAATTCAGTAAATGTCAAGCTTGTGGAGTTATGAAGAAACACTGATGGTAACTATAAACTTTGCTTTCAACAGTGATATATCAGCAAAATAAACTACACACAAATGTTCTTGATGTAACACCAATTGTAAATATTATAAATGGTTGCTCTTACTGCTCATATGTTGTTTAGTAGGGAAGCGTCCACCAGTTCTGTACACTTTCAAGGGTTCTGTAGTGTAATCAGACTGTTCCCATAATTTAATAAGACGATGACCATATCTGCCCATGTTCAGTGGGGAACAATGGTAATGTTGCACACTCTTATTTTGAGAAACTGCAGCACACCATTTATTATGAAAACATGTAGATATAACCCTCAGAAAAACTAAATGCTTTTTCTCAGAACACTGTTTCAAGACCGTGTTGAAACACAGTGTTTCACACTGTTGAAAAATTAAACAATGCATTATGCTGTCTTAAACATAGACCTGGAAAAGTGAAAAACAGATTGCAAAGTTAAAAACCTTAATTGTTCAATCAGCTGTTGCTTACATTTAAAATAGCCACATGCAAATAACCCCACAAAAAACAGACAAGTGTGAAAAACCAAAATTGTTCCTCAGTGATGAAGATATACAATATACAGGGTGACCCAAAAAGATGCGTACCCATATTTTGTTAGATAAAAAACCCATTCTTTAATGAATGTCTTTTCTGTTGCAGGACGTGATAGGTGAATCTATGGATGATCGTTTGCAGCTATAGTTGCCCCAAAAATGTCTTGGACAAATCAGCAGAAGATATTCTCCCTGGAGACCTATTTT
>Ga0210059_1005302_pt1 | contig 20768 bp, 8 predicted proteins | sample Ectturendosymbi2_FD_188042 | JGI IMG/M metagenome (GOLD analysis project Ga0210059, IMG submission 188042) | Ecteinascidia turbinata endosymbiont from Florida, USA - Sample 2 (SPAdes) (version 2) | ecosystem: Host-associated > Tunicates > Ascidians > Unclassified | place: Key West, Florida...
TATTATTTCCAAACTTGAGCCTCTTCAGGAAGCAATCGAAAATTCACCAGCGCTGCAAGCATTGCCCTGGGGATCACAGGCTGAAGCACTTCCCGAACCTCCTCTTCCAATTAATATAGGACCAACTCTTGGAACGTATCTGATTGAATCATATGGTAAGGAGTATGGTGATAAAACATATGGGTTTAAAAACAAAGGCATAGATTTTTTTATTGGTAATTCAAGTGTAAAAGTTGAAGGAGATAATTTAGAAATTGGTAATAGAATTTACAAAGGAACACCAGGTCTTTTGGAGTTGATTTCAATGGCAAAACCAAAAATAAAAAAGCTACAAAAGCGGACACTACCACGGTTCGAACTCCATCCCACTTGATTGTGTCCCATGAACATTTCCTCTTTGCCATGTGCCTGCATGGAAGACTGCTTTGTTACGTGTGATACTTAATAAATGAAGATTACCGTTACTGTGTCAAAAGTGTCCAATTTCGAGTCAAGCTTATTGCAAATTACATAACGATCTCAGTGATGACTAATTAGAACGTGCTAGCGTGTCAAATTATTTTGGTTTTGCGTTTTTCGTTTCTAAGCAAGAGGTGACAGTTTTTGAAATTGAAATAAAATTTGTTTTTGAAAAATTGTTTTAAATATCATTTGTACCATTTCCAGTTATCGTTTTTAAATACCAAGAATGCAATTTTTTCAGTTGCAATGTTTCTCCATTTTCGTGTAATTTGTAAGTAATGTCGTAGCCGCAGAGGAAAAAGCGGGTATGTTTTACCGTAAATAGTGTAGAAATGGTAAAGGTGAGCAGTCAACAAACAGTTCTTGTTCTTATGCACATTCGTAGCATTCATATTTCGGTGTTATCTAAACCCTCAGGTGACGGTCACATGCAAAAATCGACAGCATGTAATACATGTCTCAGCACTGGTGGCGAATAACAGTTTTGCGTATATGTGGTTACTAAATAATTTCTGTCACTCTGTGGTTGGTGTGGTTGTTTCATGTTTGAATGTAAATAAAACAAAATTTAGACCGTTGTGAAACATATAGTACTTTTCAGGATCTATTGATGACTGAACATTTGTGATTTTTAGTTTAGAAACCTTCAGGCGAATTCGATGTGATTTTGGACGACTGAGGCTGAATCGAACATGGAATGTTTTAAGTAAATTTGCTAAATCCATAACATTTGTGTTACCAGACTATAAGATATCAGTTTTCTCATTAGAGTTATACCATGGTTGGGATAAGGCAGTTTCGGAAGCTTAAATCAAACGTGGAAAATGATGAAATCTTGTGCAAAAAATAGAGAATTGAAATGTCGTTAGCGTCTGCATTTCAGACTTGGCAGTTTACTGTCAAGACATTGCTGGCACTGCAGCGATAGATATTTAACCTTTTAAAACTGATGTACAGATACAACATCAACCGCCTTTGACCCGTAACACTTTTATTGGTGGCAATAACTCGAGAGCAAGATGTTTCTCATTTGCTTGCTTCCAACCGTCGTAAAAATGATACAGCTTCGGCTCCGGGCTCTTTTTTCATGAACATGGCTCCAGCTCCGGAGCTCATGGTTTTCATGTGTGTGGCTCCTGCTCCGGAGCAGGAGCGATTCTAGAAGTAAAAAAGTATGGAAGCCACCACAGGACCAAGGAAGAAGTAGGGGGTCAAACATAAATGTCTCACCTACATGGTGACTTCCCTTTGTAATGAACATTAATTTAATGTGATGAACCCTATCAAATCCAACATAGGCTTGTGAATATCGTCACAACCGTCGCCAGATAGTCTTCTGTAGCGGAGCTTTACGTTTGTGCAGAGGTGCTTGACATTCCAAAAATTCACAAAAACTGCACTGATTTACTGTTTTATATTTCAATCTAAGGGGGCTTGGAGCTTTGTTTGGGTTGCTAAGCCCACCAAAGCTCCCCCATGGCGACAGGACTGAAGATCGTTAAATATATGACCTAGCGTTATTGTTCACTAGAGACATCTAAGCACCACTAAATGCAATCGCACACTTGCACTGCTATGTCGAATACAAGGCAAGTGTTGGAAAAAGCATTTCTAATAAATTCAAAAAATGCAAAAATTCTTCAAAGGTAGCCTGCATTAACCCTATGCAAACGTAAAGCTAACACAATGTGTGCTGTTTCTGTCATGGTGTGTTGTTTCTATCACCAGGCAAAGTCGACTGGCTGCAAGCTTTGCTCCACTGGTGCGATAACAATGCAGTATTTATTATTGACGTTTCGAAAGTCTGTGCAAACTCTCGTCCTGAGAAGATATAGGCAAGAAACAAAAACAATCGCAAACACACTCTGCATTTCTAATAATTTTCGGAGTGGTACACAAACAAAAGGATAAAAAATGCCATAGAAATATCAACATGTGAAATTATCTCCCAAGTTTTGACAATTCCAGCGTATTCGTGGTTAAATAGCAATAATTTACAAAATTTCAATCAGACGGCTTGACTCAAGATAAATCTTACAAGGAGACAATTTACCAGTCGAACAAAGAATAAATCAGATAAGCCTTTTCTAATTCATTAGAACACCAAAAATTTGATCTTCATTCGTTGAAAGTTTCTGCAAATGTCAAAAGTGCTATGGAAAGTTTTGAAATTTTTTTGGGGGATATGCCCAAATGCCCAGCCCCCTGTGACTGCGCGCCTGCTCTGTTTGATACCGTAGTGAAGAGCCTTAATTATTTCATGTTGTCAGCTACAACTCGAATGAACCGAGCCTGGTTGGTGATCGGGCCTCTACCTTCTCGCAATTGTACATCCTGAAAGGGCATTGCTTCTTCTGCAAGTTGAGCCAAAATAGAATGCTCTCCCGGAGAAACAATAAGGCTTTCTATAATTGTTGTATGAACAGTAAGTTTTGGGTTTTTGGCAGTGTGGTATTTCGGTTTTGAAGTGTTTCTGACAAGTTTTTTAATCGTTGAAGACGTCCGCCATTAGCGCTAATTTGGAAAATAATCCTTGAAATCTAACTTTTTCTGCACTTTGTCTGGTTTCATTTTTTGAAGCGTTCTAAAAATGCTGGGGTAAGGCTGGAAAATAATGCTTTACTGGTGATACCGCTCTGAAAGATGAAGCCACCCAGCGAATAGTAAACACCTTTCCGATTCTTTTGAGGCTGATATGCAAATCATGGGCACAGTCACTACGTTCTCGCATGTTCTTCGGTGACTGGCTATATAAAGAATATAAACTTTCAAGAAAAGACTGCAACTCATTTGTGCCAGTGGTAGCATTTGGTGCATTGCCAACAGCAAGTTCAAGTATGCTACTGAGGCAGTGCCACAATACTATATCAGGGAATTCATCTTTGAGCAATTTTAAAACCCTGATTTCGTCATTAACATTACGCTGGCTCCATTACTGCAAAATCCAATGAAGACTTCTTATAGCAACTCATTGGTGAAGCCATTCTTTAAGTAACAGTCCCAAGTTGCGTCTTTCATATGTGAAGCACGCAGGTTCTCCAATTCAACCAAATCCATTGTGGAAAGGTAACAGGTACCGCCAGGGGCGGATCCAGAGGAGGGAGATTGGGGCGATCGCCACCCCTAAAACCTACGAAACAAAATTTTATTCACAATGATTTTGTGCAATTCGGAAAGCAGCATTCGCAATATAAGGCCATTTTATCGTCCATAGTTTTTGCACAGCAGAGTTGAGAAGTATACTTCATCTCTCTTGCAGTAGTCAAACCGTAATGAGACTTGACTTCCAAATATTACTAAAATCGCCTCCCCTAGGCTTACTGGCTGGATCCGCCCCTGGGTGCCGCTTCGCCATCAACGCTAGCTTTTACAAAATGATTAAAGTTGATTTGTCACCAACGCGGGTAGATTCGTCGGCTAGAACATTTATCTTGCTCGCCCTCTCAATGATTTTAGTTAAAAGCTTTTTTCATCTGTGAAGACACACGACCTATTGTATCAATTGTAAACAGTTGTACTGTGTAAGACACGCCCCATGTCTATGGAATTACCTTCCTGAAGAACAATTAAACTTTCAAAGTTTGTGAAAGGTTTGCTATTTTTTGCCATATAATACTTTATGCTGTTCTGGAAACTCGAGCAGTGGATTCAAAGAGCGTTTGTTCACTTGTGCATTCAAGTTTGGCAATACATGAATGCACAAAGTGAGCAAACGGTCTTTCAATCCACTGCTCGAATTTTCAGAATGTCTTTCTTTGCTTTTTCAAGAATATTGATAGCTTCTTTATGTGCTTGATAGTTTTTGTGCTCGCTGATTTTTTTTGCGCAAAGATCATAATTGAGCGTTTCTTGTGCTACCATAAGAAGTGACATTGACCTCTGCCCATCAAGCCGAAATAATAACACCACGGGAAACTCTCATTCCCAAATTATTTACTCACCACAAGCAGTACATCCTATTTTTCAGTAAATAGCATGCAGTACATCCAACTGTTTTTTACGTTGAAAATCCTCATAGTGTTGTTCATTCCATATTGATGATAAATAGCTGAACTAGCTTATTGAAATAAAATGGAATCAGCTTGTTCTTGTTGCGTTGATTGGGGTCACTGATTGTGCTATAGTTTGGGCGCCAATGTCACTCACAGTTATTTGAAATTTACTTGTTGTTGCATTCAATGTTTCTTTACTACTCATATTTCTCCTACAATATTGATCAATTCTTCTTTGCATATTCTTTGTTCTTAAGCTTTAAAATGCAGAAAACGGTGATAGTCTACCTATTACTCTATATCCGTTTTTTTTAAGTAAAATGTTAGGTACCCGGTATGGACTTGCAGGGACCCGATTTCTCTGATTCTAGGGACTCGATGATAATTTTCTCTGATTCTAGGGACCCCAATCTGGTCCCTAAAACACCATAAAAAAACCTACTGTATATGCAGACAACTAGTACTGAACTTGCAATCTACATACCATAAAATCGAAAACCTGCAACTAATACTGAATATGCAACACGCAGGCCCATATTTTAATTTGGGGGCACTCAGCTATTTTAAAGTGGAGGCCCGTTCTGAAAGATTCGCGATGAATGTCATACAAATTAGCACTACACGTTCTCGCTACGCTCACTGAACAAGTTGTTCCAATTCAGAAACATATTACATGCTTCTGAACTATCTCGATATCCAGAACAAAAATAGTCACAATGAAACTAACGGAAAAGGCAGCGGTGAACAATATTCCCTCTCAGGTACACAACTGCGCAGTATCACCTGATTATTTGGGCAATGAAATCTCATTTTCGCGAACTCGCAAAATTCAGAATTTTAAAGTAAAAAATCTACTTTGTCAGAAGTAGAACTCTTCTAAGCATGTCGCACTTCTCAGCAAGATTTGGCAATAAACCTGGAAAAAGTTCTACTTGAATATGAGCTGATGATGCGTACTTCGTAGACAAGATATATACTCTGTAAGATCTCAATGTCTGATTCTTTGCTGAGAAAGGATTTCTTTCTATAGACAACCTGAAAAAAGTGTAGAAATATTGGAAAATCATGAAATCAAGAAGCTATTTGATTTAAATGTGTACTTTGTTCGCATTTTGATATGATTTTATACTTATTCTAACAATTCACAAAGTCTGTAATTTTTTTAAAACACTGCTAACACAGTTTTAAAGTATTCATGCTGTAGAATCTCCAGACCCTTCTGGCACACTAAAGACTGGATTAGTGGTTTCGTCTTTTCAGTGAGAGCTCGTAGTGCATCTGCTTTGTTAGTGGCTTTCTTTCGCTTACTAGATCTATTCTCATACGCACATTTCGACATTCTCAAGTTAACACAGTCTAGCCCAGATAAGATCCACTTATCCAGATTACTTTAAAACACAGAAAACAACTGAAACCTTGCCGTACAGTACCCGCGAAGCTCACTTTGCTAACTACACCAATAAGCTCAAGCTACAAATTGGCGCTATCCATACATCGAGATACATGTCTGTCTATTTCTGGTCAACAGTAGTTGAAGTCTTTGCTATGCATTGAGCTGATGAGTAAATCAGAATGGCTCAAGACTACTATACTACAAAACAATTGAAGCCAAAAAACATACCCAGCTTGAACACACGAGGTATCACAAACTGTCAACAATTTGCTCCACTGAATATCTGTAGCCTTCGCTACAGTGCTGGCTAGTTAATCTTGTTTTTCCCGTATTTTACCCATGAAAAGCAACAAGAAGGACTCCCAGTCTGAACGAAAGTACTTCTGTCCTCCTGTAGTAATCTGAAACGGCTTCAGACGTTCTGTGTGACAAATTGTACGTAACAACAATTCATTCTCAACGCCATAAAAAGAGAATCCTCATTGTGATTCATCTCAACACTTTGCGCTGCACCGTATTCAGACCCGTATCAAAGTTTTGAAGTCTGGAGGGGAAAAATACATTTTGGGGGGGCACGATTTTTGTTTTAATCATACTTTAAAACAAATTTTCTGGGAACAAGAAAATTTGGGGTGGCACTGCCCCCGAATGCCTGACCGTATTTAACTTATTTTCTGAGGCCGCACATTCGTTCTTCTGTAGAATGTTCTGTACGGCATAGTAAAAGTGTGAACTGAACAAAAACAAAAACACAAATACATATCAGCGTACTTGAAACTTTAAGCGGAACGCCGTACAGGAAATAATTCTTTCACTGGAACGGCCTTCCGGGCCGTTCCTGCTTACATGCATCTCTGCTTCCACCATCAAAGCTCCAATTTTTGTTCTGGTATAATATTTGCAACTTGTAAAGCAAACTTTACAAACTGCACCTTCTCTGCAGTCTGCATATCCAACACAGAGCTACATCAGGTCATGTGACTGGGCTCAGGTCTCCAGGTCGGTTGCGTTACACGAAACGACAGCAGAAACAAAACTGAAAATTGCATGCATTGATTTAGAAAATTTCCAGTGTTTGCGAAAAGAAAATTGCCGTTTTTGAAACGTTTTTTGTTGAATAAATTCCGCACTACAGCACACAAGCTAAAAAGCTTGGTCAGTTTTATATATTTTGGGCATTTCTGCCAAAAACTTAATTATTTTCAAAAATTTTATTTGGAAACACGCATTCAAAAGTTGCGATTGAATGCGTGTTTCCCTTTCCGCATGGGTGTTTCCTAAGTTTTTTTTCTGAAATCAGTAGTAAAACCACACACAATTGTAAGGCTTGCTTATGAGAACTAACTTATATTGAAAGAAAGCTTTAAACAACGCTTATTTACGAGAAGTTCTTGTTTTTCATTTTTCCTTTTGTTTATAATTTCAAATATAATTTATAGTTTTGAAATAATTAAGTTCTGATCACTGCAGCATTCATTGACGCTACACCCATACCAGGCCCCCATTTTCAGCCCCCCTTTCCACCTAAACCTGACGACTGACTTGGAATTAGTGCAGCGTTTGTGAATTGTAGTACCTATAGCGTTGTTAGGCGACAATTACCCAAATAGCTACAAACTCAGTAGACTGGCCTATTCCTTGTAGGAAAGTATGTGTAGTGCCCTACGTAAGATCCCCAATGCTTCCTGATGGTCAAGTCAAAGCAAAGCCATTGAATGGTTCTAACCACTTTGCATGCCTTCCATCCACGACAATCTTCGCTGTCCATGATAATCCCTTTAGATTCCGACTTTTACTAAAAATGCTTTTCTTGAAACTTATATCTATACTGAAAATAATACGCTGAATAATGAGTAAACGCGTACCTTATGATATACATAATCATGAATAAACACGTAGCTAACTGCAAGAACGGCACGACGATTTGAACAGCATAAAATAGAATGATCTCGCTTCGAAACAGCGTTGACCGCAAACGTTCACAGAGTAGAAATATTAGCAAACCGCGGATGTTCAAAATATTTGTCTAGCGCGTTGCCATTGGAACGTTCCGTTCAATTTCTTTGGCACTCGGTTTTTGTACTGCATTCGGAGTGTCACGCCGCGAGTGGTCTGGGGCAGTAGTGCAGACAATAATTTTGTTCGTGAGGGCCCAGTCAATGACGTCGTCAGTCACTGACGTCGTCTTTTGTCTGACTGTTCCTTCCGTTTATTTTTTAACAGTTGAAAATTGATATAAAGCATGAATAAAAATCTTATCAAGTTTGTTTTGGGGGGCTTGGGCTCTTCAGCCTGATTCTGGCTGCGCTGCTGGTCTGGGACGCTCACGTCCGCTTGCTTTTGCTGCAGTGGCGGTTCTAGAATGAAAAAACTGGGGGCCACTGGGGAGTCAAGGAAAAAAGTAGGGGAGCCAACATAAATGTCTTTCCTGCTTGGTGATTTTCCGATGTAACGAATATTGATTTGCTAACTTATGATTAACCCTATGAAACCCAACATAGACTTGTGAATATCGTCAGAACAGCCGCCAGAAACTCTTCAAATCGCTAAAAATTTTGCTGCCTGAAAGTTATTTGCTGTATATGTCATTCAAACGAACTTGTACGTGAAATTAAGTACAAAACTGGGTGGCCAAGCAGGTGAGCAGCCAAAAATCTGGGAGGGGGCATGGCCCACCCAGGGACCCCCTTAGAACCATCACTGCTTTGCAGGGGGGCAAGCAGCTCGTTCACAGTGAATGTTGCGCTGGTGGAGATTCACGTGGCTGTTGCAAAGCAACGAGAAAACACGTTTTTATTATGGTCTGTATGCGGTCGCTTAACCAAGTGTGTGCACCGGTCTCAAAGTTGACTGGCAGGAAGCAAAGTATTTTTCAATGCAGGTTAGAACTGACTAAAATGTCATTTAAGTGTGTTTGCAGCAAAGCAGAATAGGCTTAGACGTTCTTCAGTGAGGCATGAAGCAATACATCAAAGTGCTGTACTTGCCCAGAAAACTCTGGATATACTATACTTAATGTAGTTCAACATTTAACAGCCTGTATGCATCAGCATGCAGGGTTTTTGACGTTTATCGTATAATGTACATTCATTAGTTTTATTATACTGATATTGGTCGAAAGCAACTAACGCTGATATAGCTATTGGAAAATGACCCAATCGGTCAAGCTCCATTTTTTCAAGAGGAAGACTTCAGCTTCTTCTTTCAAAGTAGTAAAAACGACCCAACAATCATAACATTGCTACCACTACAGTAAATCATCGCATCGACAATCGCGGTGATAGCGAATAGTTGCCGTCAAGTTTGGTCCAGTTACGTTTCGTCATGAACTGTCACGAATCCCTCCAACCATATGTGTTATTATTAGGGAAACCAATTTTTTGACCTAAAAATTTAAAATTTTGACTATTTAATTTACAAATTTTGACTTGATTTTGACCTATAAACTTTCTGCGTTTGCAACTGGAAAATAATTCAGCCTTAGATGTTGAGGTTACCCCAGAAGAATGTTCATGCACCCTAAGCATCGAAATTTAAAAAAATTTGGTTGTTTAACTTTGGCGATGTTATCTTGATAAATACAATAATAACTACGGTAGAGTCAAACCTGAGAGCATCATAAAGTTGAAACATTATATGCATAATGGATTGAGCATTTACCAAACCAAGTACTGTAAGAGCACGTTTCTTGCCTTACCACGCCTATCCTACGTAATATTCAATCGTCCAGTTGTGAGCAAAATAACATTATTGCGACAGAAATCGCAACCAACCTATTTTTATTACGGAATTGCAACTATGCTTGCAAAAACATATCCATATCTGTTGTTGTAGTTTCAATAAAATATCAAAAAGAGAAAAAAAGCTGTGCTGCAAGATAAGTAAATCCAACGATAAATTTTGGCGTAATAATAAATTTTGACTTTTTTTGGCCTAGTAACTTGGGATTCCTTCATGGTATGAGCGTGAAATTTTGGTTTGTGGGCATTTCATAAACTTTGGAAAAAGCACAGAAATGTTGACTTTATTGACTTTTCGTTGCGCTAGTTATTATTACCAAAATTGCCTTGAAACAAGCCACCCCAAACACCCACTTTTGACTAAACTAAGGAGTCCAAAAAATTCTTTTCGCCACATGTTTGAGGCTCTCTATGCAGTCATTATGCTGTGGAGATCACCCCGAAAGTTACATTGCGTAGAAAGTTCCTGGTGAAAAAGCTTTTTGCCAGGTGACTAGCATAAGTGAATGCGATTCCACCATCCAGGAACGCCTCACTGGCATCGAAAGCGACGATGAAGCCCGTGTTATATTTCAACACACGGATGGTCACATTTTTGGATCAAATGCAGTGAGCATTTTCTATAGCTTTGGGGAAAAATGAAGCTATGAATGGCGTTTATCACTACGTGTTTTGCTGAGCAAGGTTTCTGCCAAGTAATGCACACGCGTAATGAATACCACAATCGCCTTGACATGAACAAGATCGGGGAAAAGCCATACGACTTAAACTGACCAGCTTGCAACCTGCTTTGAAACAGCTTGCAGATAAACACCACACAAGGTTCTCGTTAGTTGAAATCAGCTGTTTTTTGGAAATGAATAACATTTATTCTACAAATGCATTTGCATTCGTTTTGTTTTGTGCTATCTAGATTGCCCGTTTGCATTTAATTAGCACTGAACTATTTTCAAAACAAAATACTATTTTCAGACAGCACAAATATTATAGGAAGAGGGGGTGATATTCAAGCACAGTTCTTCTAGGAGGGGCGAATGTACAAAAAAAGGTCGAAGACCACCGGTTTAGAGCTTAGTACGTGAATATATGCCGGTATGGTCTCAACGCTCTACAGTAACTGCCTGAAACCATTTCTTGCAATGAAGGCGTCCGAAAGGAAAGTGACTACTAAACTTGCATGGTTTATCACCATGCGTATTAGCAAGACGCGAGCAACAAGTTTTGCGAACAGTAGGCTCTCTGTCTAGATCTGCAAAATTCTTTTTTTCGTTGCGGTTTGTGTCATAAAAATGCATAAATAAACCTAACTACATTTTAATGTGTGAAAAACGCTGAAAATGCTGGGCTGATTTCCACCACGTCACATGAAACACCTTGTTTGTGCAGTGCACGCGTACAGCTGTGCCATGCAGCATGTTGATATTTATAGCCCAATCTGTTATCATCAACGCTTATAAACTGTGAAATGCAGGAAAGAAATACGTTTGGAAGTTGTGCAATTTCATATAGCCTCTTTAATATCTTTAATTGTCCTTGTTTTCCTTCCGTTCACTTCCTCAATTTTTTGCAAAACGTTTTTTGCTTTCTCGAAACGACCCGACGCTACCAGCCATTCTGGAGCCTCATCGAGATACTGTCAAAATGCTTTTTGTTGTTTTTTTTGCGCCGGAGAACATACTGTGCTGATCTGAACTCAAAATGAACTTACAGAAATCAAGAATTAGACCATCGTTATGATTATAAAGTTTTTTATCTAAGGAGGTTAAAGGCGTGGATGTGAATATTTTCAAGCTTTTCCTCTTAACCTGGAACTAAAAATTATGATTACGTAAACAAGCACAATTGTTGAAAAAAAGCAAAACTTCAATGAATGATTGTTGCAAAATTTTTTATGTGCGAATTGAATGTTTTTATTGTAAGAAGCATTTGTGATTACTTCTGCATGAAAACTTTGCAAAACATTTTCAGTTTAAAAGTTTTTCATGAGCAGTTAAGTGTTTCACGTGTTATTTCACTTCACCTAAGACGGGTTTTAAGACATTTTTAATTTTTACGTTTATATGCAATATGTATATGTAATACACCAAAACAATCCAGCAATAAAAAAGCAGCAACTACAAAATTTTATTTGAAGACACAGCAGATTGCAACGAGCCACATATTTGGGAAAGAATTAAAAATAATGACAACATCCAAAAGTAATGAAACAATGACAACCTGCAGACAAACCACTTTGTATAGTGGAAAAGTTTTGTCATAGTTGGGAAATAAAGTTTTAAGACATGACCCTTTTGATATAGCTCGTTAAAGCAGCTGTCCCACCTAAAGCTTTTTAATAGAAAGACTTTGATTATTTCTGACATTTTTGACAAAAGCGTTAAATAAACTCAGGTTGCTTTCACTGTAACTCATATTATCTATCTAAGGTGATATACTATAAAATTTATTAGAGACTTAGCAACTTTCCTAAATACAAATGAAGTATTGAAACCTTCCTCAATATTCAACATTTTTAGGAAAGCCATTTTTACTATTTGGAATATCATTGTCTACCTCTGAATTCTCCAGGTTCACTTCCACCACTTTCATAATACTGTAGCAATATATCAAACATTCTGCTCATCTGCGAAGTTTTCATTTTGAGCGTACATTTTGCAGCGTAGCCGTAAGGCAGGAGAGTTGGCAAAAAGAGCTTTATGCAGCCTGTCAAGTTTTGTTACATGTTACTTAACACGCTCAACAAAGGTATGCTTATAGCCTATCTCTTTCGAATATGTAAACAGAACAACGAAAATGAAAACAATGCAGCAATTCTGTAAGCTACTTCTTTCTTGGTGAAATGCGGTCTTCTGATTTTCCAGGGAAGCGTTTTTTCATAGGTAAGAAATTTTATATTTTTTTTAATACTTAAAAATTTCAAATGTCCACAGCCAACAAAATCATGAGTACCTGATATGGTACATTCAACGTATATTGTTTAAGCTTTGTATGAAGTGATCTTTGTACAGATCTTCGTATAAACGTATATTGTTTGTTCTTTTTACCTTTGTATGAAGAAATTTCTAAAGGAAGGTAACGAAATACCTTGCCAATTCTACTTCAGCGGCACATGGGCCTACTTCACATTTTGTTTACTGAAAATTTTAAAGCAACCAGAAAAACGAATTTTCGTGTTTGGCTTACCATGCAGGGATCAGCTTGAAGCTTCGCACTGTTGCCAGTTTTTCAGCGCAACTGTGAACATCGAGCGAACTAATGTTAGTTAGTCGCCGATAAAACGCGAGTCCGAGCATAAACTGGAGCCCACCCGAACTCGATAAATTGTTTCACGTCCAAGTCCTGTCGTTATGTTTTGGACTTGAAGCGTAAAGTTTAAGTCTGAATCGACAACTTTCGGACCCGAGCCAAGTTGTACCGGAAAATTGTTGCAAAATTAATCGATGAAGTTGGTTAAGACTTACGTCAAGGATATATCTAGAATTCCACGAAAGCGTGGGCTATCGATCTAGATATCCCTTACTTAATGCTAACAGATAGACGCAATCTTATTATGTGCGTGCGAAGACGTCGCCCTTCGCAAATTTAGTTTGTGTATTTCCGGGCAAAATTGTTTCATCACAAATATCGTTAAGTGAGTCATAGCAGCTTAACCTTTCACTAAAAATTAACACTACCATGTACTTTTATACAGCACAAAAATTTTCGTCAAAGTTGCATCCAAAAAATTATTTTGAAACGTGTCAAAGAACGAGTGAAGTCAATACTTTAACAGGAATGCAGCAACAGAATAACTGGTGTGAATGCTTGGGGATGTACGTTTCAAGAAGCAGAATGACGTCTGAAAAGCAGAAAAGAGCATATAGCAGTTACGAGTTAATTAAAGAAACACACAAATGAGTTCCATGTCTGAAAAACTAGAGCCGTCCGTTTTTTATAAGTGCACCTGAGTGTCGCGCATTTGCACAACGGTTAATGTTCGATTTTTGAAATGTTTAAGGTCTTTCAACTCAAAATTAGTCTGCTGCATGCAAGATTTTGGAGATTGCAGTAAAATTAGTCTGCTGCATGCAAGATTTTGGAGATTGCAGTATTAGGTGTAAAATGCAAAAGCAGATAGCGACAACAAAAACAACAGTTTTGCAGTAGTTCATTTTCTTATTTCACATGTTTCTCCATTTTAACTCATGAATTGTTTACTATTACGCCTCATTCATCAGATACTTTTAAGGCTTAGGATCAGCCAACAGGCATGCAAACGCAGCTGTACTTCATGATATTCTGTAGAAACGAAGTGGTGCAACTTTGTTGCTGAGATTAAGAAAATTATGTGATTGTGTTACGATGGACAAATTCTGTGTGAGGTATAATTCAGCTCAGCTTATCTAAGAAGAGTTTGTACCAGGCGAATGTGAGTAATTTCATGCTTGCAGTAGGTTTGCATAAGTTCTGGCGATGAGGAAAAACAATTAGCTTTGAGCGTGGCTGAAAACGTTGCATAATGTTTGCCAATGACAGCAGAGATGCTAAGATGTCATGTATAACAAATATTTCAGAAATATTTTCGTAGAACCCGTTGAAAGCTATTTCTGAAACATTCAGCAGTTTTATGGATTTTTCCTTAGGTATATACTCAATTAGAATCATTGACAAGCATAAAATCCAGTTAAGTAGCCTTTATGCAAACTACTTTAGGCTTAATATAAAGACAAAGCACTTGTAATAGTAAATGTTTACTAAAAAAACTTTTAACAAATGTACATTGCAACGTGCTTGCAATCAATTACATCGTTTCAGTGCATGCCCTTCAAGTTGGGCTTCTCTAAGATCTTTTTGCAGTGGGTCAAAACAATCCACCAACTTCCAAGGTAATTTAGATAAACATTGAATTTTTGGTTTTAGTTACCTATTGCCACAAATGTACATCGCAAATTTAGAAGAAATTCTGATGTAATATTGCTTTTTACTTTGTTATAAAACACGAAATTAACAGTGAATTTAGGAGTTTTTTTGTTGTGTAAGCAGTTTGCACATTTGCAAGGTACGTTTTTGTAGAATTGCATGATTCTGAAAGGGTCTAAATTGCCACAGGAAATTTTTTGTGAAGCTTGAAATGCAGTTTGTAAATAAGATTGCAGGAACAAGGCTTGGTGACCTCATTATACATCGAACATGCACACAATTATGCATTTTGTTGGTTTAAAACATTTCTTTATTAAGCGGTTGTTACATTTCTGCAACTTGCCATGTACGACAAATTACCTTGCTACTGCAATGAAGAAGCATTGTCGTATTTCCATGGAAATAAAAATACATTGCCACTAACGTGTGCTTTAACTTAATGTTTTCTTTAGAAAAGTTGAGGAACTACACTACAGACTTAGTTTGGTTACTCTACAGTTGCATGCGATGTCAGAAAGCTCACCTACACACAAAAAGCAGCAGTAAAAGTGGCTGCTTGGACGTCAAGAAATTCTAATAAAATAAAAGTTTGCGTTCAAGCCAGTGTTTCAAAACTCATTTCGGCGATTTCACGTCCATAGCAGTTAAACTCAAAGGTCGAAATCCAACACTTCACATGAGGACACCGAGTCCAGATCACTTAAAAACTTCGGGTCCAATTCCAGGTGCATGGAAGCGGAAAATCCTGTCACCATACCAGCGCCGGAAAAGAAACCTCTCTAGTCCATTGAGACTTATGTTGCCCTATATGTTTTGTAGAGGAACGCTAAGAATCTAGAGATCAAAGTGAAATATCCCACTTTGAATGATGAAAGCTGTGAACTGAGAGGTATTCCTAGGATATTCTAAGGTAAGCACAAATAAGGAGATAAAAGCCAAAGCGCCACCTTATTTTACTGGTAAATGTATTCTTGTGGATAAACATTGGAAGCCTGCAAATAAATAATCGAAAGGAAGATTGTAAAAAAACGGTGATATTTGCGTCTTGGCCGTGGCAATATCGACCGCATTTAAAGCATTACGAAATAGTGCTGATAAGTTCTGGAAATATGCAGATGTTTATTCCCGCTTGGTAAGTTTCAAAAAGTAAATGTCTTGGTTTCAATAAAATATCTCTCAATCTGCGGTTAATTACAAGCTGCATTTGGCGGTTACCACCGAGCAACAGCCTTGAAGCCCACTTGTTTGGTTTCAAACAGAACTGGCAGTGGTGTGTTGAAACATTCCTATGACCCTGATGGCTTCAAAGGTTAGCTCGACATGTTATGATTGCATGCAGGGACATAACACTAACTGACACGAATTGGTTTTGCAACCTCTGAATTTTGTACCGAACTATATGAACCCATTTTGTTTATTCTTTGTAGCATGATATTGGTTTGTGATACTTGTATTTGTGAGGAGTAATAAGATTTTATGAAAGATCGACTAAAATTTTCTCGTGGGGTTAATACTGTAAGTATTAAACTTCTCTTAATTTTGATGAACTGTTTTTCTCCAAACATGATGCAAGTATAAACGCTGATTTACATTATTCATTTAAATTTATATAGCTACATAAGATGAAGATTTGCAAGAACAAACGGCAGTTTTGTCTTAATATTTATAAAGTCGAGTAGGTACTACTATTACACATGTTGGTTCTGTCATTTGTCGTTGTTCAAACTTATCTTGCTAGCGCAATTGCTGGGATTCTGAAGAAATCAGGCACATTCAACCATTTCAGAGGGGATATAAGATCATCTGAAGGGGGGAGTGAAAGTGTCAAAAACTTTTTTGCCACTTTTTAACAAATTTAGGGTTCTAAATGTTGGAAAACGCACAATACATAATTATAATCATAAGTAATGATACCTGAATTTAATAGCATAAGAGCAGGTTGGTGAAATTTGATGTAGCGCAAACTCTGTAGCAGAAGACGGTGAAGCTGCAAGTCAACCTAGGGAATCTCAATTAAATTCTCAATGATGGTTGCCGGTGTACGCAAAGGCACCGCAGAGTTTTATGTACCCCGTAATGCATGCCATGTCGGATGTCAACAACCGCTTAAAAATGCTGTAGAATGTATGGAGACTTGAAATTAAACATAAAAAGTTCTTGATTAAAAAGTTTGCAAAGAAATTAACATTATTGCTAATAAGAATAATGTGTTCAAGGTCAGGAAAAATAACCTATAATATGGCTAGTAAAGTAACACATAATGCCAATATATGTGTGGAAGTTGAAAATAACAAATTGCGACTACAACGAAAAGTACCTGCAAGACCGCCGCGGTTACGGTTAAAAACAGAATATTATAACGATATAAAATTGCCAACGTACGAGGAAAGTCAGAAGAAATATGCAAAGTTTATGAAAATACTGCTTGATAGTCCAGAAAAGCAGTGACGATGATTCTATTTGAATAAGGTTTAAGAGATATATAGTGAATAAAAATTACAAACAAACTGCACCTGAAAATGGCTAGCAATGGTGACTGTTTGATGAGGCAAGATTGGTGTGATGAAGTGGATAATGAAGAAAACTTGCCACCTAACATTCAAGTCAAAGTGGGACAAAAGTACGAATACTTTCGTGGTAGTGGAACTCACTCCGGTCAAGCCAAAGAAAAGTTAGAAGAAGAACTGACAAGATTGGCTTTGGTCACGACAGAAAACAAATGTCTATTGCAGAATATGGTAACACGTATTCAAGAAACAGACAATGAATTAAGAATGGTTCTAAAGCTAATAAGAGCTGATTTGGAAGAAAGCAGCAGTGAATTAGTACCATCAGAAGAAGTGAAAAAGTGGAAAGAAATGGAGCAAAGAATTGCAGTGAACCTGACAGAATTAGTAGAAGGTCAGGAAGCAATCAAATTAAAATTAAATCATCACTCAAAAACTGAAGAATTGACAAAACTCTTTGAAATGATGACTTTGATGCAACGCGGCCAAGAAAGAGAAAAAGCAATAAAGCCACCATTAAAGTGTTATTGGTGCCATGAGGAAGGGCACTTTAAAAGAGTGTGTCCACAACGACGTAATAAAGAGAGGTGGATGCAAACGCCAGCGTTCAAACAAGAAATAGCATTTCGGCATAAACAAAATTTTGATGAAATGCACAGAGGAATAAGTATGTCATGGCCCAGTGAGGAAAGAAATGATGCAGATGTCATTACTACGGGACAAAGTAGTAGAGAAAATGCAATAGTTAGTTATAACCCACTAAATCAATAATTAATAAAGCCATGAATTATAACATATATAGAACCAAGTAATTATTTATATAAAGATAATTTATTAAAAATTAATAATCTCTGGTAAACAGGACGATTATCATTAAAAAAAACACTTTCCATTTGAATAAGTAAGAAGAATATATTCTATTTGAATAAGATTGTAGGAAAATTAAATAAAAATGTTTAAGTTAAACGATAAAGTTACCGCTGCATATGACAAAAGAGAACTGATGAAATTGGGAAAAGAGATTGATAAGAATGGTTCTCTGCAAGTTAACATGGCAATTACACAGTTGGACAAAAAGGGTAAAACCAACAGTGATCAACAGAAAAAATCAGTTATGATAACTCATGAACAGAAAAAGGTTATGAACGAGAATGGATAGAAAACGTCAAGTTGTTGATAAATAGCTCTAATCAGTTATGATAACTCATAAACAGAAAAAGGTCATGAACGAGAATGGATAGAAAACGTCAAGTTGTTGATAAATAGCTCTAATGAAAAGGCATTGGATGAAAGATTAACAGAACTAATGCCACTTGCAAGATATCACAGGGATATAAGTAACGCATTAAAAGCTGAAAGAATGGCTATATATTATGAAACTCACCACGAACCGGTACATGTGTTTCTAGATAGACTTTCACAAATGTATGGTTCAAGTAAAAGCAAGGTTATTAAACAAAAATCCATAAGATGTTATAAGTGTCATAAAAGGGGACATAACAGAAAACATTGTCATACCTCTACAGAGGTGGATACATGCAGAAAAACGACATGATTAAAGAATTATACCTGAATAACTAGAAAAGGACTGACAAACCCGGTATCGATGTACATTCATGGTTTACTGTGCTTCAACACGATAGGGAATGTCATGTTTGATTCTGGCGCTTACTCGTTTCCGATGCTACGTGCATGGTTTACTGTGTACCAAGCCGTGAAGAGGGAGTGCAGGTTAGTTGGGGAATATTCTCATGACGTCTAATGACAGAGAACTAGAGGGCATCATGTTGGAAAAAGAGCTACCTTAGAGAACTAAGTACAACCTGATTGTCAAAGAGCTACTGTCATTATTAGCGAAACCAACGCCAGAAATGAGGTTAGGTAGGGAATAGGATTTAGGGACTCAACCAGAGATGGCCCAGTTGCAATAGCTAGATGATGTCTACCTAGAAGTTACTTAACTTCCAACACAGTGTGGGGGGTAGCTTGGGGAGACTGATTTTACGCAGCCCAGTTCATCATGCTGGTTGAAAAATATTAGCTAGCTAGTATAGGTGTGCGGAAGTAGCATGGTTTACGCGTGAAAGCAGAAAAAAAAATTAAATTAAAATGATGCATCATAATAATAATAATAATGAAAGGAAGCATGGGACACACTTAATAATAAAAATATGATAATGATAGTGGAAGAGTCAGGCCTGGGACTACTAATAATAAATACATATGATAAGATAAGAATGATAGTGAAGAGTCAGATTTAAGAAAAGCATACTTTAGAGATAAGAACAAAGATATATGATAAGAAAAGAATACTTCAGAGATCTGATAAAATTATAAGTAATAATGACGTCGAACATTAGGCAAAAATAGGAAAAGCCTTGCAAGGACATTTGATGAATGATTGAGAGTGTGGATGGATGAATGATAATCTTGCAAGTGAAAACGAGCAAGAGTCATTATGTCATAAGTTAACAAGCCTCTTGTGATTTGAAAAGAGAACAAGTGTCATTAGAATGAGTTTTACTAACATAAAGATCATGATGTCCTTCAAGATGAACATATGTGGTCATCTGTCATGAGCAACATTGCATGTTGTTGTAAACATCTATCAAACCAATTGGACAGTATCGCATGTTGCTGTGCCTGCTGAATGAATGAGAATGTGATCACGCAAAAGAAACTGCAGTACAAAATGAGATGGGAACTAGGAAAAAGCAAGAGCAGAAAAATAATGCATTGATGAGGAGTTGCTGACCACCAATCAGCAATTTGTCATCTGTGTGGTTGGAGACGTTTTCTTGGTGGTGCTTGAAAAGGTTGCTAACAATAAAGCTGCAATACTTGCAATAAAAGAGAGAAAGAAGTAGGAATCCCTAAACTAAGCACAATAATAACCCATGAAAACTAAAAAAGCAGATACAAAATAGTAAAATATAGGGCAGTGCACTGAAAAAACAATATGATGAAAACGTGAAATGATTCATTGACAAACTGCTAGCATGCATAAAGTGCACATATTGAAAAACTGCTTCTATGACAAAGTTGATAACGTGGTACCAACAAGGAAGAATGCTCTGATGGGAACTTCGCTTGAGGCAAACATATGTTAATTGAAGTCAAAAATTCAAGTTATCAACTCTCGTAAAAAGCTGATTCAAGCACAAGAGGGTGAAAAGAAGGAAGTGAATCTACAATGACTTCAAACAACACAAATTAATATTACAACTGACTTTTCCGAGGAGAACTACACATAAACAATTGAATATTGAGTTCAACAAGAAAAATGGGAGATTAACAGCAAGGGACTGTTCCGATGAGAACTCTAATTGACATTAACTTTTCCGAAGAAAATTACAAAGCGATTGAACAACAACTAAAACTGATGAAGGAAATTGAACTGATCCGATGAGAACTACAAAAGATAAATCATCAGATAGACAAAGATGAACAGAATTTGAAATTCCATAACAAGAGGATATGGAATTTTCACTGAAGGAGGGAGTGGTGTTAAGGTTCATTTTGACCTTAACACGTTCTGAACATCTTTTTATGAAGAAATCAGGGATATGACATTCCTGAACAAAACTGAAAAGACAATTGTCAACAATAAGTGACATTTATGTTTAAATGTGTATACAAGGTTTACTAGCACAATGACATAAAAAGGGCAAGGGAAATAAGAGTGGGAAAACCAATGCTCAAAACAAGATATAATGGAGCAATCAGATGGAAGGAAGACTCCTGACTGCACAACAAATATCAGAACTGGCAAATC
>Ga0210059_1005303_pt1 | contig 20766 bp, 15 predicted proteins | sample Ectturendosymbi2_FD_188042 | JGI IMG/M metagenome (GOLD analysis project Ga0210059, IMG submission 188042) | Ecteinascidia turbinata endosymbiont from Florida, USA - Sample 2 (SPAdes) (version 2) | ecosystem: Host-associated > Tunicates > Ascidians > Unclassified | place: Key West, Florida...
GCCTCGCATCAGTTAAATCCGGTCCTGTGTGTAGTACTAATTTGTATGACATCAATCGCAAACCTTTCACAAGAGCCCCCTTTAAAACAGCCTAGGGCCCTGCAAACGATGTAAAGTATTTGTATCAGGTTTGCTATTTTAGGGTATGTAGATTGCAAATACAGTATTAGCAAGTAGGTTATAGTATGAGGTGTTAAATTTAGACAACTTAAGTTACTCAAATTGCATTGCCTGAACCACTTTCGTAGATAGTGCAAGCTGCCGTAAGTAGCTTATAGCCTAACGCTTTTTGGTTGATTTTGAGATGGTGGTTTTCAGAATGTACCGTACGTTTTTTGTATTTTTTAAATGTACGATACAGGGTGGGCCAAAAGTAGACCTGCTCTTGATTGCTTATTTACATTTATGGCTGAAATTTCGGGAGGGTATTGACAAATACTGGATAGTTCCGGTAAGAAAATTATTCTACTTTCACCACTGCTTACAATAGGAAAAACCATATAGTTACAGCATTGAAAATTATGCAATTTCACTCTTTGGATGCCCCCCTACCTTGGATGCCCGGGGCCGGCGCCACGTTTGCCCCCCTCTCTCTGCACGCCACTGACCCGGTCTCATGCAATATAATAACAGCTGCTGTTCTAACTGCATCAGCGTACATGGCGTGTTGGTTGCCGATGTTAGTAGCACAGCTATTGTTGCAACCTCTCCGGTGGTGTTGCGTTGATTGTGTGATTCACCACGAACGGGATGTGCGTGAAGATTAAAACCATTGTATATGAAGCACGAGCAAGCAATAGTAAGAGAGATTGCGAGCATGATCTCTATTGTTGCTTGCTGCCACGGTGCAAAGCTTTGCGCAGATGCAGCTCGAGATTTCCGATCGCAACACTATGCATTAACAAACGTACAAGTTTCATTCAATTTCTTTCAATCGCATTTCTAGCATAGAAGGTCAGTAAGAATTTGCATCTCAGCCCCTAATCTTTACATTTTTCGTCTATTCGCAGCTATTAATTACTGCATCTTAGAATACCGTGCTTGGTGCAATGTTGAAAAAGCAGGTTTTCAGACTGCGATGTGGGCCAGCAGAGAGAATCAATTAAATGTTAAATAATGCAAGCCTTTATGTTACCCCTGCTCTCTTGGGAGAAGTTGCGTGGAACATGCTTGACATCGAGATGCAATTGTAGGTTTTAAGAGGCATGTTTCAGGAATGTAATATTTTGCTCCGAGTAGTTTTCATGATTGTATGCAAGTTCTCAGAATTTTCAGTTATGCTTACGATTCGCTTTAATACTAACATCAACAGGTTTACATACGCTTCCTGCTTCAATTAGTCAAAAGTTTCCATTTTGCATAACACTTTGAGAAAACACAAAGTTGAATTGCAAAAAATAGTACAGCTCCTCAGTGTTCTGACGATTTTAAAGTTGCATACCATCACCTTTTAAGCGACTGGCAAGCTTATAGAAATTTTGAATTAAATGTGATAATTGTTCTGCTTTTTTTATTTCCAACAATGTCTATATTAGTAAAGAATTTATCATTTTTTCTTGCATTCTTTTCGTTGTACTAGTCTGAATCAAACCCTGTTTCAATAAAGTCAACACGCGTTTCTCACTAACTCATTTTGCAATAGAGTTTAAAGTTACTTTCCAGCTTTGCTGTTATGTTTATCAATGGTAGGCTCTTTTGTTTAGGTAACCATCGGGACAATCGATAAGACGGTGCGCACAGATGTCCGTTTTGCTTGGCTCAAATTGATGAACAATATTCTTTTATATTTACGTCATTGATTCAGTACTCTTCAGCTCAAGAGTTTGTTCGCTGCTTGTTTTGCTTCTATGGCATGTTGAACGTTCTCATTTGCTTTTCCCGTTTCTGACAACATAAAATTTATCCTTGGTAGATATGTTTCTTCTTTTTCTTATAAACGTCCGAATCTTTCTCAATTTTTTCTAAGAAAGAAATGGCAAGAAGTTGTATTTATTTCCCAACAAACTTTTCAGCTCAACTTGTGTCAACGGGGTCTTGAAGTTGAAGTAAGTGCGAAGATTCTTTTTTATATTGTTATTGACGTGCATCAAGCTTGCGAATCCAAACCCAAACCATCAAAAGTTGGACATTTTTCTTCGTACGATGTTACACTGTACTCTCTAGCGTCGTTTAGCTTCCGTGTACTTTTGCAAATCCAAGTGCTCTTTCGTTGCTGCTGAAGTAGTTGATTTGAATGCAATTTTGCCCGAAATTGGTTTCTTTCAAATTGCTACGAAACAACGTTTGACAAAGCTAGCTAAATCGTGACCCCGCTCGTCTGAGCATTGGTCTTCATTTTCACAGTGCTTGGAAAGCAGCTCCGGGTATTTTTCACGAATTTTGAACTGGATTTCAAAATACCTTGAGCAGAGCAAAGCGCCTAACGTTCTCTTAGCAATTTTGAGAGTGTTTGAAACAATTGGCCACTATGGGTTAGTTTTTTAGGCATAAGTTATGACGATCATCGAGGCATATTTGTTCGAATCAGAACTTTTGTTTGGGATACGACCCACATTTCACCCATGCACGCGCTTACCAGGCTCAAATGTCGTGTTGGTACCGCTAACAAGTACAACGTATAACTAGAAAACCCAATAAAAATTTTGGGTCTAATTAATATGTGTAAGATCCTCTGCTAACACATATCGAGCACTCTACCGGAACTGGTTTCTCCTAACTAACCAAGTATGATTTGTTGATCACTTTGATTTCTTCTTAACCTGAACTCAGTGAAGACTTGCTGCAGAGCAACGACAAAAAGTGCAGAAACAAAGTCCTGTTCAGTTTCAAGCACTTCAGTATTTGCAATTCTACTCTTAGACAAGAAAAACATTGTAGTCTTCTACTCAGACAGCCCACAACGTTAAAAATAGCTTTCGTGTTTGCAACTGATTACGGCTTTCATACAGCAAGCTTATGAGGCCCAATGTTAGAATAAGCTTACCTTTAATGTTCCGGCAGACTTCCAGCACACAAATCTGAATAAGACCTTCTGTTAATTGATTTCCAAAATCTATCCACTCCGGTGTAAAAGTTGCTAGAGTTGAAAAGAACGTGGCCACAGCAGATAACGTACAGCTGATTTTTGCACATAAATCCATGTTGCCGTGATAACTACACACCAAAAAGCTTTCAAAACACAAAAAATCTTCGTTTATACAACACTCGACAAAGACCAGGCTGATATGAAAACCATTTTACTGAAGCGGCAACAAGCGAATGGCATACAACAATTTTTGCAGTATAAAATTTTGAAAACACTGTTTGGAAACCTACTGGAACAATACGTCATATTCTACACTATCCTAAATTTCAAATACAGCATCTTCCTAAATTCACCAGCTTTCCCTTCAGCACCATGAAGAAATTAAGCTCTACTGCACAAATTATTCATGAAGAAGACAACGCGTTTTGTTCACAGTTTCAAGTCTTCTTCAATTATTCAATGTTTTTCTAAGTCTTATCGCTAACTTCCAGCAAACGAGGTTTTGACGAATTGGTAAAAGTGTACCCCGTCGAAAACACAACGTAAGCTAATTATCAATTTCTGCTTTACATTCTACAAACCTCTTGACAGCAAATATGCTTTATAAATTTGCAACCTGCAGAGTAACATTTCGCACAATTTCACTCCAAACCAGTATTTTCTCTCCTGTAGCGCATTGTTCATTATACTACCATAACTAGCCTCATCTTCTCGCTAACAAAGTGAACCAAGTTGATATGTTCATTTTCAGCTTCAGATAATGATGTGAAGTTTACTTCCATTATATTCAATTGACTGTTGACAATAGTCAAGAGAGCCATTCGACCACTGTAGATGCAGCTCTTGCAAAAGCGCCACTGTTGGTCATGCCCATCATGTGACAGCCTCTTCCGCTTCTCGTCACTTTGCTGCACGTGATGGTGGTAACAGTTGCGCGACACTGAAAGTGACGTCATCTTTCGGTACAGTCAGCATTTTTTAAATTCAGTAACAACCACTGCAGAGAGGTGAGATATTTTATTTTCAAACCGCTTGCTAATTTCAATAAAAAATTGTACGAGTTTATAATTGTTTTGCAATTTTCGCTTGTCGCCTTTATCTTTCCACAACACACTTTTAAGACTTGGCCTTTTTTGTCATAACGATCATACGGCTGGGAAGAAATCAACATACACTGTATTCTCATGAAACGTCCTAAAATGCAGTGGTAAAGCTATCACCAGACACAAATGGCATTAAATATATTTTGCTGTCAGATAACAATCTCCCTTTAAAATATATCGATCGTCAAACCAGCCTATTAAATCAAATAAGTTCTTTTGAAAATGTCATACATTTTCAACGAAGCTTTTGAAAGCCTGTAAGAAGTTTTTTGCAAAATTCCTAAATAAGAGAATTTCAATTGTAAATCCACGCATGAACCGTTTTCAAAGACAAGCAGCGTCTTGGTAGAAGGCTCCCACGCCGGTTGGCTTCCTGAATCACATCCTGCAATAATTTCGATTAGTTTCGCACTGAACTTTAGTTCCCGTTTGTTTGACTCAACGCTAAACCAATGGCATAGCAAGGTCCCGCACACAGGTAAAGTAATAACTACCACTGGTCACAATCTAAGTAGTTTCCTGAACGTTTTGCAACATGTGCAAAAGATGCAAGCGAACGAACCTGTTTATTTCCGAGAATAAATTAGGAATAATTTTTTCATTATATAAGACCAGACCTTTAAGATCATAATTGACTGTGTTTTGAGAAGGATAACTGTAATTTATAAGCAGGTCATAGGTATCTTAGAAAAAAAAATGCAACCTACGTCCAATATCTTTCCAGAAATAAAATTCACAATTACAAGAAATTTCGCTCACAAACACTAATTATACTTTATACAACACAAGTAAAAGATAGCATTGTGCATAATTTTGCAGAATGTACATGAATTTGCGACATATAAGCGAATTTGCAGAATGTGCACAAATTTGCAGATTTTACATGAATTTGGTGATTGCACATGAATTCGCAGAATGTACACAAATGTGCAGATTGTGCAGTACATTAATTTCCAGAATGTACATGCTCAACCTGCAAACATCCTCCACTGCACTTAGGCAATTCGCAGCAGTTTCCCCAAAGTCGCTTGCTCATGTTTTAGTCATGTGATAAAGTTGATTTCAACGAAAACTATTTCATCGACCCTTCTGCATGTTGCCTATTTTGCTTAAATTTAAGTTAAGTAGAATTAATTTTGAAAGTTTCCAAGAATTGAAGAAAAAATGTTTTCATTCACATAAATCATACTTTTCAACGTCCCACGAAAACGATTAGGTCAAAGAATTATTATTTGCTTCCTATGAGTAACCATCAAAATTTCTACAGCAATCAAAAACTACAAATTATATTTGACATAACGTTTGCTTCAGAAGCTTAATTTGAAACCCCAAAAACTGATGAAACTGCTGCTGAAACAATTAAACTCTCTTTCAGGTGCTGGTTCTGTCTGCAAAAGTTGCTCGTGAACATTCAAAATCACTAATGGTTGTTAAACTTAATATAAAGTAAACCTGTAATTGGCACTTTTATTACAATGTATATATGAAAATAACTTCAAATTTTTATATGCTACATACGGTTGATTGGAAGACAGGAAGATTTGTTATGTTGTTTCTGCATAGTTTCAGCTGAGTTGTTCTGTTCAGTATTGGACGTTTGTGTCCAAAGGGGTGCAGAACTGTTGACCGGTCACCACCGGCTGATCTGCAATTTGCATCTGGAAAATCGGCCAGGGCCTGCACATTCGTGCTGGACCAGGAGACCTACGGAATAAAGCAGGAGGACCTGGCGTACGAAGATGTAAGAAAGACCAAAATCCAAATTTTTTTGGAATACAAAACCCTAACAATCGCGTTCTGCTCCAGGAAAAATATGTAGCCCCAGCACAGCTAGGTTTGTCTCATGCGGTAAAATAGACACTAGCAAAAAATACTTTCGAATCAAACTTAAGTTGACTTATGCTCTATCTTTGGCTCACAACACTATAATAGTGGAGTCAAGTGGACACTTCAAAGACTTCAGGGTAAGCACTATTTGCATCAAATGCAATGAGAGAAAAATACCTAGGTTCAGTAACAAACACAAGCGAATCATTAGCACTAGGTTACACACAAGCACGTAACCAGCGGGGCAATGGGGGCAATTGCTCCCCCCAATTCCGAGAAGTTGTATTAAAAAAATCAAAATTCTGGTTAATCAAGTGTTTGATGTGCAAGCCAAAAAAATACTTCAGTGTAAATCAACGAAACTGCTTTAGGGACATATTTTACTTCAACGTTTAGTCGAACCTGATCAAAGCAATATGATTTACCACTTCTCTACGATTAATCAAATGTTGTGCAAGGTGTAAATGCCAGGTAATTCATATCATAGCTGACCTTTGCATGAGGTTTAATCAGGGGCGGATCCAACCAGTAACTTTAGGGGGGGCGTATTCAGCATCATTTCGTAATCAAGTCTCATTACAGGTTCACCACCGTAAGAGAGATGAAGTATACTTCATAACACTGCTGCGACAAAACAATGGACGGCAAAAAGACCTCATATTGCGAATGTTGTTTTCCGAATTGTACAAAATCATGGTGAGTAAAGTTACTTTCCCAGGTTTTAGAAGAGGCGATCGCACCCCCCCCCCCTCTAGATCCGCCCCTGGCTTTTATCTCTGTGCGGAAGGTGTTGATAATGAAATACAAACTTGTGTTTAACCGCTTGTAATCACTAACCGCAAGTAAAAATAAGGAGCAACGCATTTCACAGCTTCATCTGGCATACCAGCTTGTTGTATCCGACCTAATGGTAATGTAAGCTTCATTTCACGACCATCGCAAAAATTCCTGTCTAGGAACTCTTGCGTGCTACAAATATAACTTATCCATTATCAGCCGTATAAGCCTTAAATGAAAACCGTATATTTTTATTTTTGTACAGTTTTAAAACAAAACGCGTGAATATGACGACAATATACTTTTTATAAGCCTTGAAGCTCAAACTTTGACTTAAAAACGGGATTGCTTCTAGGCCTGAGGTTTTCAACCTATGGGCCATGGCCCAGTAGTGGGCCATGAAGCTGTTTTCAGTGGGCCAACGAGCTTTTCTACTAAAAACTCAAAATTGCGTGTTACAACTTTTCTTTCTTTATCTTGGTGAAACTTAAGACCGTTCATTAAACACTATTGTGGTAAAATGCTTCAAATCTGAACCATTTCTGTAAAACAGTTTCAAATAAACTTTTCAAACCAATGACAATGCTAGAAATCTGGGCCGACGCCATTTCTTACTAATTTAGTGGGCCATGAGCAAAAAAAGATTGAAAACCCCTGTTCTAGGCCAAGAAGCAATCCAGTTTCAAGTCTTTTTTTATTACGCCACTGACACTGTTTGGCAACAATAGCGTTTTTCTAGATATTTATTTGTAATGAATAAACGTGTATTGTGACGGTTCAGTCACAATTATGAGAAGCCAACGTTTCCATCAGTGATTTCCCATTAACTTTCCGGGGTGTAAAAAATCAGTCTCGGCAAGTAATCAGAGTCCGACCTGCGCATCGTCTCAAAGTATTTTAGCTTTCATCTGCTGTTAATTGATACCATACCTACAGTAAATTTGAAAGTATGCAGCTACAATAGGAAGAGTCAGCAGCAAAACCTAACGTAGGTGGGAAAATGCCTTTTATTTTGTAAGTGCAGAGGGCAACACTGTATTGTCAGTCATTTGTTACCAGGCGCGCAACCAGGGGGGGGGCATTTGGGGCATTTACCCCCCTCCGAAATTTTCATAATATTGCATGGCAATTTTGACATTTGTAGAAAGTTTAAAAGAATAAAGATGAAATATATTCTAATCATTTTTAAGAAATCTTATTGGAATTTTTCTTTGTCTTGTTCGTTAATTATCTTCTTGCAAGATTTATCTTGAGATAGGTTATCTGATCGAAAATTTTGTAAATGATTGGTGTTCAACCACAAATATGCTGGAATTGTTAACTTGGGAGATAGTTTTGAATGTTCGTATTTTTTAGGCATTTTTATGTATTTGTTCGTGTTGTACTTTGTCTTAGACTCATGAAACTTTATAATATTTGGGTACTGTTGAACTGTGCAAATTGCTTAAACTTTCAAAATGATAAGAGAAATCTTGACATGGCAGTTAGTGCCTCGTCAAACCGCTTGTTCTTCTACGACCTTTTGATTATTATTATTTTTGTTGGAGGCAGAGCGGATCACCATTATTAACGTAGTACATTTCTTATCAAAGCGTTGTTCAGCTGCATTTTCGCTTCGAAACCTGATAGTTTTTAACTAAATTTAGGTTGAGGAATGTTTCGCGTTTTAGTGTCATTCTGGATTGATCCCAGTACCACGGCTTAGGAAAAAGGTTTGGTAAAGTGTCGTACGCGTGCTAGTCAAGTGTTGAACGCAATTACCTACTAGACCACTTTGGCTCCAAATAACGTTTTACCAGACCCTAACGTTTGCAACCATTGCAAGTCCTGAAATCTCATAGCCCTGACCGTGCTTCTAAAAGCTTTCACACAACTCATGGATGCCAGAAAAAGCCGTTTTGCCCCAAACACACCTGATCCGTTACGCGCCAAAGGCACAAGACACCGGATCCGTTTTGCCCGAAATGGTAGCATTCAAAGATACCCTCACCCTTGACATAGGCTATCTTTCAAGTTTGAGATCTTCATTTGTGATAGAAATCCAAGCACATGCTAGAAGAGTAGGGCTAGAGCGAATTTGCTAAAACAAGACGAAAATTAGGCAGGTTTGCTACTGTAGTAGCCTATACATCTGTCACACTAAAGCCATGACTCACTAGTTGAGTACTCAACCAGGTGTTTGTATGAGAATACTAATTTTTACTCTGTCCTGATCGTTCGGTCAGCATCTTGATTAAAACTGAAAAGTTCTCATTTTCGGAAATGTGGCGAAGAGAACTTTTATCTGTGTGTCAGGCTTATGCAGAATCACATGGAAATATTTTCAACTATAGCAAAAATGTTTGTATGACGTTTAAAGCTAAGAGTGCAAAAAGCACAGTCACTCCATTACTGACACATGGGTGGTAAAATCTAATATATGTTAATCAATGCAAATATCTGGGAGCTGTACTGGATACTGAGCTCTCAGATGACAAAGACATTCAGAGACAACTGAGATAAAATATTGTGCAGCAAACAAGCTGCGACCCTCTTCTCCCGATGTTCAAATGAAGTTAAAAATGTACTTGTTCCTTTGGTACGTCCATGTATGCATCACAATTATGGAGGAATTTCAGAAAGTCATACATGCAAAGATTGCGTGTCGTCTATAATTTTGGATGCAGAGCACTGTTGCAACCTCTCCGCTGGTGTTGCGTTGATTGTGTGATTCACCACGAACGGGATGTGCGTGAAGAATAACACCATTATATATGTACCACGAGCAACAAATAGTAAGAGAGATTGCGAGCATGATCTCTACTGTTGCTTGCTGCCACGGTGCGAAGCTTTGCGCGCATGCCGCTCGGGATTTCCGATCGCAACAGCTCTATACAACCTGCCCTGGAGAGCGAGTGTTAGTAGTCATGACTCATCAGGCTCAATACAACATTCCTACATTGGAGGCTGTATAAAGAAAAAATATGCACGTGTTTCTCGAAAGATGCAGAAGTTATAATAACGTAACGGTTGCCTGCTTTGACACAGTCAGATTGTTTATATCCTTCCTTATTTTTGAACACTACAACCGCATTTTGCTTTGTGACTTAGTGCTCGGACATTGCAGTGTTTTTCGTTTGAGGGTGTGCATGTCACAATGCATTCGTACTTTACCTGGGCTTGACCAGTTTAAGAATTAGCGTCCCACTCTGCAGTAGTGCTGTACCAAGTGAACAAATAGTGTTAAGAATGCGTGTGTAAAACTGAGGCTCAGCTTCCAACGCCGTTACAAAACGTTGTGTTAAGTAAGTTTCTGTAGCCCGGTGTCAAGCGGGACTGACCTATTATTTTTTGTCAGTTATTTTGCTTCTCAGAGTAAAGGAATAAAGTTTGGCGATTACTTTTTTGATGAGTGTTGTGTGAATTGAAACAGTTTGGTTAGATGTCATATACCCACAACATGCTACAATACGAAGTAAAACCAATGAAAGATATTGGACTTAATCTTAGACTTCAAACATTTTCTTTTTCTAACTGTAACACAGACCCTAACCCGACACACTTACCTAAACACCAAATCCTAAGCCCTAATCATGATTTTTCTCAGCGTATTTGATATGTTGAATGTTGCTCTGTGCATGCGCATATGGCGTGAAGTCAGAAATTTCGCTTGACACCGCTGATTCAGCCTCCAACGCTGTTGTAAAACGATCTGTTTTGTCTGTTTTTATTGACCAGTATTGTGTAGAATGTGTGTGTTTATACTATGGACTTCGTGTCTGCGTGCAAAAATACATTACTATTATATGTAACCGTTTGAATAAGCACGATGACGTCATCGAATGAAACTTCATGAAAATTGCCCCCGAAATGAAGAGCTGGTTGCGCCCCTGTTTGTTACAGATAACCTGCAATCTGCTTTCTCGATAAAGCGTATGTGACCAAAAAGAAACTAAATTGAATTCTTTCCTCATCGATTGGATTTTGTTATGAATTTTAAGAAAGACTTCAAGCTGTTACGCTAGAATGGCTAAATCAACCAACCAACTGTTGTGTTGATCTGAGGCGACAAAGCCGTGGTGATAACCGATTGTGGCTTCATTTTCGCAAATGCACAACTATTTTCGTACTTTATGTACACTGAGTGGGTCAAACATATCAAGTTCAAAGGATTTGTGTAACTCTACTCAATTTACAATAATGCGTTTATCATATTTGTGAATGTCCTTTTTAACTCACAATAGCTTGCCATATACCTAATCGTTTCAGGAAAGCAAGCAGTGTACACAAATGCTGTGGCAGTAGCATTACATAGCGTTTGCTGACATAAAATCCAAACATTTTTCAAACGCTTTGAGAGACTCAGCGTTTGCGTTTATCAGCTGCAGGTCAATTAGTAGCTCAAGAATTGGTCGACAACAGGATCTATGTCCTGTATGCGCATAATTTTTTTTTAGAAAGTCTACTTTGTGAGTTGGTGTCCTAGAGCGAGGTCGCTACCAATGATGGAGGATCCAGACTTGGTCTCGGTCTCGAAAGTTTCAGTTCTCGTCTCGGTCTCGAAGGCTGCAGGTCTCGGTCACAAGCCTATTGTTGAGACTTTTTAATACTGCAACGATATGGCTTAGGGAAATTTATGCAAATCAACGTGCTTTTTGTGTGCTGTATCTGCAGGTGACAAACAACCAAAGCAGGTATGGAAGTGCCAGAGATTCGAAAAAATTTCAACTTCGATATGGTGATGATATTTTTTGGAAAATTTTTAGAAAAAATATTGGTATAATCCACAAATTTTCAACTCACGATATTGGTCTCGAAACTTAAGTCTCGAGACTCGGATTTTTGATGAAGTCTCGGAGTTGAGACCAGGTCTCGGTCTCTTAGTTCAGGTCTCGACTATGTGGCGGCCAGGAGATGGCGCCACATGTAAATAAATGATCACCGCTAGATGGTGACCAAAGTAGAAAGTCACTGTGATAGTCACCACAAGCGAATTATCGTTATTCACTTATCCCTATACAATCATAGTTCAACCTAGTATCAGTAGAGTGAACTCGTCGAGGCCGCTCTATTTCTGCTGGTTTCTTTTCTGTTCATTAATGACCCAAATGCCATCTTTCGCTTGTGCTTGCCTATGTAGTTGAAGGCGATGCAGTCAACTGCAACAACTACATCTCTGTACGCTACTCGGCTATGATTGAACGTTATGTGTTGGTGTACATCTAAAGCGTGTAGACATAAAAAGCGCAATCATAATGTCGGCCAAGATAACTTCTTGAATTAGAAAATATTTCACAACCATCACGTCACAGAATGCAGAAAAAGACGAGCAAAACGCAATATATGATGCGCGTGGTTGGTGGATGAAATAGAAGCAGAGAGCCGTCCAATGCGATGAACAGGAACGAGTGTGCTGGATGACATTCACAGATTTTGCCTTGCCTAGTTAAGTCGCACTGCAGCTTTCATTCAGTGGTGTAGGAGTTGGGGGTGCCCTTAACGTTTATGTACCTGGGCTTTGAAGTAGTGTTTTTTTACCTATTTACACTCGCAAATAGCCAAACACAATGAAAGTTTGGTACAGCGCAAATGATAAACGTGATGAATTGAATCCAACGACCAACCCTTCGTTAGGCTTTGCTCAGCCTCAAACCTTTGAACACCTGCCTGTAAGTAACAACTGAACTTTTCATATTCAGCTAAAAGCACACTAGCACTGGACCACAAATGTTTTTGTTTTGAGAAAAAAAGTTAGTCTGACTTTTATATTATTTTAATCAGTCAGACTTATTGATCACTCAATAGGAAACAAACGTGTCGAAACTTCCCTGCCGAATTTTCAGGAATTTCGACCGAATTTTCAACAAATCAAAACTTGTGGGGGTGCGTTTGCCCCCTCAGCTCTACACCACTGAATGGATAACACGGCATAAACCTTGAAAAAAGCTTACAAAAAAGCAAAGTATCCAATTTTTCCAGTTGAGTGCACCACCCATTTCAGTTGCATCACCTCTCAATTGGATAATTTACGTTGTAAACAATGATTTGACAAATTCCTGCCTGCTACATCATTGGGAAATTCATAATTCAAATTTAACTGAGTTTTCGCGATTGGGAAATCTCGCTTAGCCATTGAAAGAGGATTGGGTCAAGACGCAGGATCCCACAGTTTTCGATAAAGCTAACATCAGGGCCATCACAATGAATGTTTGGGGGCACAGTGAAAATAAAGTCTGGCGCACGCAGGGATGTAGTGCTAACAAAAAAGGTGTAGGAACGCACCCAAAAAAACTAGGCATTTTAACAGTGATGTAGGAGGCAGGGGTGCAACTGCAGCACCAAAAGTTTTGATTTTGGTGAATATCCGGGCAAAATCCTATAAAATCTGGGCAAAATCTCTAAAAACATTCACAAACTCCCTGAAAATCTGAGCAAAAATGGCGCCCAACATGCTTTGATTTGAAAAAAATGGCATCCAAAATGATGTGGTGAACTTTTTTTTTGGAGGTCACTTTTTTGGCAAGTTTGGGAGAATTCGGGAAAAATTCCTTTGCACCCCCAAAAATTTGCCTGCTCCTACACCTATGCATTTTAAAACAACTTCAAACTCATTTTAAAACAAAACATGAAAAAGTTGTGGGAACGCCGTTCCCACGCGCTCCCGCCCCACTACACCCCTTGGGCGCACTAGACATTTATCCCAAAGCGAAGGCCCCGGCAGCTTGCAATTTTTTTTAGAACAACGACCAACAACCGTTTTGGCACAAGCGTTACATGCTACTCAACAGCTTTTGACCGACTGCCAGACAGGCTGAAACGGTTCAGTGCCCAGTACAGACCAAGTAAACAAATGCAAAATATAGCACTTTTTGCTGCTGGGGTTGAATGGCCGACTGTTGGAGTCTTCGGACTCGAATAGAAGGTCTTCGCCTACGGGTTTAACCTTTCATCTTTTGTGTCACTGTTCGTTCTAACGAGAGAATTGTTTCCTAACAATGAGATTTTATGAGCCGCTTCTACTGAATTCTCGTGCGCAATGAATATTTGGCAAAAATAAACAACTATCCAAACATCATGGTGTGAGTCCCCAACAGGCGCGGGACCCAACGCAGCCGCATCGGTTGCATTGGCTTAAGGGCGGTCCTGCATATTGTCTGTAGATTATGAGATGGGCTTGCTATTGAATTCTCTAAAGCAATGATCATTTCAAAGTAACTACATTTTGATTATGTAAAATCAATACATACCAGAAGGCTAACTACTTTTCATACACACCGCAATAACAATATAACATGATTACCCAAAATTGACGTAACATTAGGCTCTATTTTTCACTGACGTATGAATAGGGTCTACTTTTGACGAACTTTTTCATGATGGTAATTCCAGTAGATCTAACGCTTCTGTAATGAGGAAGATATAATGTATAACTTCCATGCAATTGTGCATTGATTTTTCCTGTAACTGACAGTAAATCACAACCTGATTTTCACATCAAATAGAAACGTGTGACCACAAATTTTCCCAGTTTTATCCCCAAAAATGCCATTTTCATAAAAAATTCCCTAGATTCCTCAATTCCCCGATTTTCCCCAAAAGATGTTGAAATTCCCGATCTGGGGACAAATTCCCCAGAAGTGGAACCCTGCCAACATGCGAGCAACCGGGTGCACTCTCAGTGCGCCTCTACCTCGAGGGGCGAGAGGCTAAAACAGAAATGTTTCGGTGCTGTGAAATGTTTTGGAATGGAAAACTGGATCACGACTGCAATCATAGGAAAATAACGACTGTTTCAGGGAACCAGTCGATGGCCGTCATCGTGTTGCTTGTAGGCTGCATTTTTGCTCGAACTTCGCGATTCTGTAACTGTCGAATCAGACATAGGGGTCGAAAAGATTTTTTCCGCAGGTCGGGCCAATAGTGGATCTTTCCAGATGATGGCCAAAACTACTTTTTCTAGGGGGGGAAACAGTAGTGATAATTCATTTTACGAACTCTAAACTAACAAAAAAACATTTTCTAATAAACCTTACACAGGAAAATATCAAATTTCAAAATCCAGGGGACCATAGCCCACCCTGCCCCACCCTTCCGACGCCCAAGTAATAAGATTATACTGTGCAATAGCAAATCTTTATGTTGCGCTTCTAAGCTGACCCTTCACAAGAAAATTAAGCCCTGACACAAGTTTTGAACACGCAGCTTCTTTGTATCTTGTCAGAAAGAAAACCATTTTGGTCAAGTATCTGCCTGGGTCATCGAAATGAATCGCGAGATATCTGCAAAGCAAGAGTGGTGACTACGTTCACGGGAAACAAAGAATCTCACAGCCACCTACGACCAGGAGCATGCTGCGTTCCTAATCTGGATTTATTGCGTGAGGAGTTAGAATTAGCATTTCTGTCAGACACGTCAAAAGCGCTAGGATGTTTTGAGACCCATACTGGGCTGCTGCATTTTGACTGCAAAAAAGAAGCCAGAATATTACATAAACTATCCATCGAAAAACAGTCTGACGAATCATGATTGACATCAATACAAAATGTTATTGCATAGAAAGAGTGTTTAAACGAGTTCTTTTGGAACCATTGTTTTGATTGGAGATTAGCTTTTCTGTATGCTTGTCTAATGTCATAATTGTCTAAGTCAATGGTGTATTTTTTAATTTGAAAATTTGACATAACCTACTGACACAAAAGGGTGACACAACTGCATTTTAGCGGTTAAACTCTCAAGACTGTGGTTGAAATTTCCAAGGTGGTGCTTTCTTTATTTGAGAAACGAAAAAAATGATGTTGGCTACGGATTCGTTGTACGTAGCTGATTACGAGCGTAATAATAAAATAGTTCATTCAGTTTACACATGCTGTGCTTTAGTCCACACGGTACTAATGGTCAATTCGCACAAAACCATGAACAGAATGTAAAAAAGATAGCAGTGCATGGGTTTGAGGCAAGTTCATTGTTTTTCAAACAATTCCTCGTGGCACTTGCAGTTTCAAGCCTTTTTATTCCCTTGCTAGAAACCAGCACATAAATGTATCATAATGTTGTATACCAAGACGTTCAGTTTGCGATTAAATCAAGGGTCCCGATATAGTGAATACATGACGTTTGAACATCAGCCATACTTTTGGAGGAAGCTTCATAGCAATTCTGGACTAACTGAAAATCTTGGCATACTGCAATGCATGGACAGCCGATAGTAGTTCAACACATCGTGTCACAATTTGCTTGAGCTGCTTTCTTCATATGGAATCTGAAAAGTGAAAGGCTTATTGCATCATAACGTGCGGAAGTTTTGATATCAGCATTTTTATTTCAATTAGTTTCACCCCCACCTATTGGGATTTGCACCTCAGTTATCAACAAATTTAGCTAATGTGCTGTGAGATTTTAGACTGACACATACGTACTTACATATTTTATAAAACGACTTAAAATGAAACGCTAGCTTCGAATTTGCTTCAAAAGGGGCTGGATAGCCTCGAATTGCACGAAAAGGATCCCACTACTCATGAAATATTGAGAACATTTGAGTAGCTCTTGAAAACAGCGGACTGTATTTTGTGACAATGCTTAACTGTTTTGCCAAGGTTTGTCTGATATACTTAGGCAAACGTTTTCAAGGCAACAGAAATTTGCAAATGTATGTACTGCACTCCCTTGTTGTGAATAACTACAAAAAAAATTTTTTCAGGTAGCCTATGTAAAAAAAAAACTATTTACAAGTACAACTACTAAATGTTTAGTTACAGCACTTCTAAAACGTTGTGCCGTTGGTCGACATTTCTACTGCAGGCTGTAGTCATTTTTCTAATTTATAAACAGAACAATACGGTGTTTCTCTGTGAGTTAGCGTTGAAAGCACATCAAATGTGTTCAAAACAAAACGCTCACCATACAGTTCCTCACTCTCAGCTCTTGCCGCAAATAAAAGTATTATATTGGTTCTAGCAGCGTAAATTAGACAAATGGATCCAAGCAAACACATAAAGCCGTAACATTGTTCCAGGTCTTGATTTCTCCCAGGAAACTGAGCAACAACGTACGTGTACGAGATGGATGTCGCGAAGCCCAGGATTCCTGTACATAGAGAACAAAAACACATTTTATGCATTTGTACAGCGGTGTCTCGTTGTCAAACATTTTAAACATCAGCTCACTTATAATGTCAAACATTAGCTCACTTGTAATGACTAATGCTTGTCAGTGGTCTTCGTTTTCATTCATTTTGCAACTCGTTTGTCACTTTGGTAATGAGACATCAGAATTGATGTTTCAGCGTTTAAGATTTTTAGCTTTACCTGCGCGCACGTACTCCTGCTTCTTCCGTGCATGCAGTGATTGCAATATTTCTGAATTTATTGCGCACAAGCTTACAGTATGTGAAATAGGCGCTCGGTCTGAGATAACACATAAATAAAATTAGAAAAGATGGGTGAACGATAAATTATAATAGCACTTGGAATCCCGGCAAAAAGTTGACTGACAGTACGCAAAGTTTCTACGAAGCAGGGGAGAGCTCTATTCTTGACGAATAAAGCGAACTTTATTTAGAATTGACTAGATTCACATTGTTAGAAACAACAACTATGCTCATGTGGTTTGTTTGGTAAAAGGTTTTCCCAAACCGCAGCCGTATAGCATTTTAAACAGCTTCAGCCAAACTCAAATCTATTAATCTGAGTCAAGCAATTAACGTTTCAATCTTGAAAACCTACTAGAACACAAATCAAATCATGTAAAGGTGCATTAACTCAAATTTTGTATTTCTACATGGGGAAAATGCTATGTGGTGTCACTCGGAATCTCATCTCATGCAGTTTTCGAGCATGTTTAGTAAAAGTAATTATAATAATTACTTCACTGAGTTGCAGACACAAATACTTAGAAATTCCTTGTAGGTCTTTAATTTGCAAGGACTTGTAAGCTCTTATCAAAACATGTCTGAAGAAAACTGGTTCATTTGCCAATACTGAGCTTTTATATCTAGTAGTACTGTGTCATTCTAAATCAGGAGTCTTCAAACTTTTTTGCCAGGACACACAAGTTATTGCACACATTTTGAGGGCCGGACGTATGTAATGTGATTGTTTCTGGATATTCTACAGTACAGTCTACCAAATCAACAAATGTTTTGTAAAAATATTATTTTTTCATTATTGACAAAATGTCTTTGCCGCTGGAGTAATGGCTTAGCGGGCCGGATGGAATGTGGAATAGGCCATAGTTTGGAGACCCTTGTAAATTGACTGCAGTCGCATATATTGCAATAGGATAGACTTACCCACAATAAAATGAGGGCAAGAACATCACGCAAATTTTTAACGATTCAATACACGACGCTTCAATTGCGATTTTCCAACGATAACTTTGAAACAGTTTAAAACAGTGTTGTCTTGAGTCTGCCTACCACACAGAAGACTACTTAAGATTGGATGAAGCAGATTCGCTCACGAATCATTGTTAGCAGAAACTCATGCAAGATAATCCTGCTGACAGCGAACTGTTTACCACGCTATTGGCGATGTTATCTGGGCTTAAACTTTTTAAAGGTTTCATACTTTATCATTGTAAGACTTTCTTTATCGCGAGTGGGTTCAAATGAACACCAGCTTAAACCGTTTTTTGACTTGCTTAGCTGAGTCGCTTGCTAAGTCTTAGAAGTCTGATGTGTATTATTCCACAACTTCTTGACCTCATATTCAAAATTACTAATGTTCAGAATAATTATTTCTTGAGAGCAGAAAAGCACGATGGCTGACAAAGATGCATACAAGAATTCAAATGTACAAAAGGGAAATTTCCCGAATGAAAAAACACTTACTGTCGACATTATACCCACAAAAATCGTATTAATAGAAGAAATTATAAATCAAAATACCTCCGATTGCCTGATTGACGGCAGAAACTCCCAGAGATTGAATGTTTCGTGTAATAAAAAAGACGATGTGAAACATTACCCCGATACCTTGAAATATGGCTGTTAATACCATACAGGCAAATACCGCCTGAGCAAAAGCAACGATAGCTGTAAAATAAAAACAAAAGCATAATTTAAAATACGACATGTATGATCAAACCCTGAAACGGTTGGGTTGTTGCGAACTGGAATGAACACCAAAAAGCTGCCAGCGACAAAGATATTTTATTGCTTGGTTTCTGTAGATACGTTCGCTATGTCAAGCAGTTTAGTTCAGTTTAATCAGCGTCCCAAACACAGAATGTGCGATCAGAATCTTGGGGCAGGATGGGACGAACGTAGCTGTCACTGGTCCACTGCCCTACAAAATAACTTAAGAATTTATTGTTGTACAAACAAAGAGACATGAAAAACACAAAATATACAGTTGAAACACAACTGTAAATAAAAACGAGAATCTCAAATAGAGATAAAAATGTGTGTAAAATATAACAAATAAAGCATCAAGCAGCCATTGTTTTGTTCATTCAGCGCAGAGGAGAATAAAATACGAGGAAAATCACCTAGGATTCACAATAAAAACAAGTACGCTTCATGGAAAAGCAGATCCAATCACTAAATTTTTCACCGAATTTTTATCGGCTTCTATCAGTTAACACCAGTAATAGTTTCATGCAGCACCGGAGCTTACAGTTTTCCTTAATGATCAATTCCCTTTATAATGCTGTGTGTTGTCGATCCACAGCAACATTATACGTTCTAGAGTGTGTGCTATCTTTCCTCGAGGTAGGACGTCAGTATAGGGGTTTCCTTTGGTGTAGGAACCTATGTTGAGGTTTGGAGTGTTGCCCAGCGTAGAATTTGCTTGCGGGGAATGCTGTCGTTGCATGCAGAGATGCTGGTTTCCCCAAACGCTACCAATGAGGCAGCCTAGTCGTTGTATGAGTACTGTTCTAACTCCCGACTAAAACTGCCTGACATTTTAAGTTGCCAAGCTGAAGCAAGGCGTTTGGCTCTCACCAGGCGTTTGATAGTTCGTTTCACAGATTTCCTGGTGCACAAACCTCTATTTACAAAATGGCTTCTAATTAGCAGCAGCAGAAAAGCATTACGATGGCGCGACAGCAGAAACAGCCAACGTGGTCCGTGCGCTAGCGATACAAAACTCGACTCACTGAAAGCGTGGTATCCACGCTGATGGAAAAAACTGAATGCAATGCGTAATCGAGGTTATTGCGCGGACGCATTGGAGCGCGCACACACGAAATCCCTTGACGCGAATGACAAGTTGATACAAACAAGATCTCACGTACGGGATACAGTAGCGAGTAGGAAACGGCAAGTCATAATGCGAAAAGGTAAATCCACTATATCAGTAATCGCAATCCGTAACTGCTCATCACCGTGTTTTGCCACATTTTTTATTATTTTTTGAATTGAGACAGCTTTCAAGTCAAATGTTTTATTGGGATCTTCATTTTCTGCCTTTCGCTGGACCCCAATATTGATGAACCTGGCATTTTATCGGCCGCTACTGTGATATGCCATTCTGCTAAATTTTACAAGTGTTTTATGCTGATCGGGAGAAAAATAACTAGTATTTAATTCCGTGGGTGAAAAGCTGCTATCTTTCAAATTTGTGTCCAAGTTTCAAATATTTTGTATTGCCATTAGTAGCGTTTTTGCAAAAGAGAGTTGTGCAAAGGCTAGACAATGATCCACAATTTTTAAAACAATGTTCACAGCAGTGGCAGATCCAGGAGCGGGGCAATCAGGAACAACTCCACCCTCAAATGACTGCGGCGCCCAGTGGTGTATCGTCCCTTTATCATAAATACTCTTATTTTTCGTGATTCCAGAAAAAAACACCATCTGAGGCAGAGCTTCCCAAACAGCGGGCCGTGAAGTTCTTCCAATAGAGCCATGAAGCATTTCACCAAACTGTTGCAAGTTTCCATTATTTAACTATGTAATTCATAAAACTGCAAAAACGCCGAGTGCATCTTCTCCGAAGGACATCTTCTATGGCAGGGGTTCCCAACCTTTTTTGCTGCTCGTATCCCTTTGTCAGGTCAGAGCATTCTTAGTACCCCCCAAAAAATTTTGAGATATATATTGCTCTATAAGAG
>Ga0210059_1005304_pt1 | contig 20763 bp, 13 predicted proteins | sample Ectturendosymbi2_FD_188042 | JGI IMG/M metagenome (GOLD analysis project Ga0210059, IMG submission 188042) | Ecteinascidia turbinata endosymbiont from Florida, USA - Sample 2 (SPAdes) (version 2) | ecosystem: Host-associated > Tunicates > Ascidians > Unclassified | place: Key West, Florida...
CTTATCCATCCTTAGTGAATTAAATTGTCGTGCACTCGCCTGCAAATCCGACTAAACACTATCAGCGGTAAACCAGGCTTTAATTCATTAAAGACACCGCTCAATCATGGAGCTGAACAAGCGAGCAATGACAACTCCGAAACAAACATAACAGCGTAACTGATTGAATGCTTCCCAGGACGGGCAAGCTGCAGTAAAAGAACACTTTGCAGTATTGTATTACGAGACCGCAAGCACAACGCAACAGCCGCGAGACGAACACAGGAGCACAATTAAGGATTGCAAGATTGCAGGCGCCACTACGTGGCAAGGACAATGTAATCATACATTCACCACAGTGGGTGCAGAAATTTTCACGAATTTTTGTTTTTTTATTCATAACTTTGGCTACGGATATCCTAGAAAGTCATTCAAGGGCTCTAAAGACGCGGATTTTGGCTTAGTTTCCGAAAAAATCTTAGCCAAAATAATGCCTCAATGGATTTGGGTCCAGGGCCAGGTAAAGGTGGCCAAAAAAACGCAAAAACACCGCCACTTGTGGCGTTCCCCCCAGAGAACCCCAAACCGAAAACGAAAAACCTTTTTTTCGATTTCGACTAGAAGACTTGCTGAATCCGTGGATGGTTTGGATAGCTCTCTAACTCAATCGCCTGGCGAGTTATAGGATTGCCAATCTCTGCAAAAAAGTGGTTCACGCGGGACTTAAAGGGAACTTACTACTAAATATTACTGACATCGCCACCCTTAACATTCCTGGCTGCATCGGCCCCTGGACGAACCTAATTACTTCAGAAAGACATAATTTCAAGTTTTTAATCGCAGCAGTTTGTGTTGTGATATATTCACTTCAATCTTGAGCTTGTTTGCTTTCTTTTCCCTTTGTTTTAGCCTTTCAACGTTGCACCTGTTAGCATTGCTTGCAGATTCAAGGACTAACGATAGGTAGTGCTACATGAAATCGACTTCCTAATGAAAATCTCAGATACATTCCTGACTTTTCTCACATGTGGAGAATAGCTGCAATTCAAACTCAACATGAAAGATTCTACACCAAACTCGCCAAAATTGCGCAAGCTCTATGAACTGTCTGAACTTTCACACAATTTCAAAACTAAACTCGCATGTTGGTCAAATTCTTGATGGCCTTTTGAAACAGAAACATTTATCTAATTAAGTTGTTAGGAAATGTATTCGTACCGCCGTATGGGATGATGCCTCAGGAATTTGTGTTTTCAATTTTAAGTGAACTTTTTCAAACTACATATCACACAAAAAGAAGACTCAGATACAATCTGATGCTTTGACTATTGCTGGAGTAAACTCTGCGGATACCAAATGTTTACTTATTTCATTTTTTACTTGCAAAGGTGTCAAAGAATATGTTTTGGCATTGAAAATTGTTGGAACAGCCAAGATGCATGAGAAGTTTTTATTTTTTCACCATGTTAACCTCTGTGTCTTATACCTCTGGCATGGTTTCATTAAACCACACACTTACGCGTTTTTTGATCTCATTAGAGTTTGCAAAGTAATAAAACGTTTTTATATCATTTACCTTTTTGTCATAAAGTTATGAGGAGCAGAATACAGATAATAAACGCATAAATGAATGGTTGAAAGAAACTATTCCAGAGGGTTAATAATTATCAATGCATTATAGTGCATTTTAAAAGTTTTAAATTGCAGATGTTGGATGAAAAGTGAATGGTATATTTTTCTTACAATTATCCCTGCATTGGTCATATTATTTGTGAATCTGCTAACTTACTTAATTTTCATATGGGTCACAATGGTAAGGAAGCGGGATATAAAACAGTTACAGGTGTGTTAAACTCTTTGTTTTGTTGCTTTGCGTAATAATCATTTTGGTATTTGTTTCCTTAACCCCTTAAGGACCGCAAAGCCACTATAGTGGCCCAAACTTCGGCCAGTCATAACTTGCCGACCAATAGAGCTAGAGAGTTGATCAAACCCTCTACGGATTTTGCAGGTCTTCGACTTGAGATCGAAAAAAAAAATTTTTTCGGCTTGGATTTTGGGTTCTTTGTGTGTTACGTCCCAATGAGAACAAGTCTGTGCATTTTTGTCGCCTTTACGTGGCTCTGGGAGCCAGCCCAATGCGAACTTTTTTCTCTCAAAGTTTTGTTGTATTTGTGACTCAAAAACGAGTCATTAGAGCCCTTGATTGACTTGCTAGCATATCTGGATCGAAAATTATGGCTCAAAAACCCAGTTTTTGGCAAAAATTTGAAATTTTCAAAAAAGGTGACATTGGCCACTTTTGTCCAACTTTGGCCGCTCGTGGTTTGCAGCCAGATTGAGCTAGAGAGTTATTCAAACCCTCTAAAGACTCGTGAAGTCGTCTATATCAGAATTAAAAAAAACTTTCAGAATTTTTTTGGTCCTTTTTGGTCCATGGCCCCATGATTGGAGGATGTTTTGCGAATATTCTTATGAAGTTATCCGCGGATCAAACGCGCGGATATTGTGGCTCAAAGTTTTATTGGATCCCGGACTCGAATGCGAGTTTTTAGACCCCTTGATCGACTTTCTAGCATTTCTGGTTCCAAAGTCAGGCCAGAAACACCCAAATACTTTACCGATCTGCTAGGCCATTTCCGGGGTTTCCCTAATTAACTTACTGTTCATTGGCCGTAGTTTGGGGTCCAGGAATGCTAAAAAATCAATAAAACCCCCAAAAATTCAAAGTATGGCCTAATGTCAAAAAAAACTGTGTCAAAAAAAGGGCTCTGCGGGTCGTAAAGGGTGGCTTGATGACTTCATAAAAAAATATACAAATATGCATAAACATCCTCTCATTATGTATACATCAACAGAAAACCCGAAATCCAAAATCAGAATCTTTCTTTTGTTGAAAACTAAATGACTTAACGAGTCTTTAGAGGGTTTGAACAGCTCTCTAGATCATTCTGACGGCGAGATATGGCCAGCTACAGTCAGGGGTGGAATTCCCCCCAGATTTGCGTTTGTAGGAGCAAAATTTTGACCATTTTTTAGTTTTTGAGCCATAATTTTCGATCCAGATATGCTAGCAAGTCAATCAAGGGCTCTAAAGACTCGTTTTCGAGTCAAGAATCCACAAAAACATTGAGCGAAAAAAATTTCGTATTGGCCTGGGGCCCAGGGCCAGGGAAAGTTGGTCTAAAATTGCCCAAACATGTTCTCATTGGGACGTAACACACAAAGAACCCAAAATTCAAGCCGGAAAATTTTTCTTTTTGATCTCAAGTCGAAGACTTGCAGAATCCGTAGAGGGTTTGATCAACTCTCTAGCTCTATTGGTCGGCAAGTTATGACTGGCCAAAGCTTGGGCCACTATAGTGGCTTTGCGGAATAAAAATGCAGTTCGTTAAACGTTAAATAATTTTTATTTTTCCCGTGTTTATCTACATGTTATTTTTCCAAAACCATATTTTACGAAGCAAACTGCAGATATTACCACTTATATTCAGAAGACCGAAAATACGTTCAGAAAAAATGTCTTGGCCTCATTCTGTTTATTTGTCACTTTCGGATTAACTTGGACTTTTGGTTTCCTTCTTTTCTCTTTCAACACCTATAAGGAAGTTTTTGCTTACATTTTCACGGTGTTGAATTCCCTACAAGGTAAGCATGCAATATATAGTGGTTTACCTATGTGATTTCTATTTGAACTTGTAGAACTATTTCAACGACCTTGTATCCTGAACACGCCAGGTGCCGGTTCGCGATATATTCGTGCTTTGAAATCGGCCTAAAACAGCAGTTTTCGGTTGCTTTTACCAACAGCATAGCTCCTGAGCCGATTGCGCTAGAGAGCTGTTCAAACCCTCAAAATATTCGGAAAGTCTTCGAGTCCGCAACGAAAAAATTTTTTGGTTTTGGGTTTCAGGATTTTCGTGAGTGACGTCACAAGTGAGGTAGGTTTTTGGCCATTTTGGCACATGTTACCTGACCTGGGGCCCAACTGCTAGACCAACGTATTTCGCTAAAGTTTTCATTGAAAACTAGTCTAGAATCCGAGTCTTTTGAGCCGTTGATTGACTTCCAAGCGTTTCTGGTTCAAAAGTTAGGATCTGAAATAAACAAATTAATTAATTATCTAATTAAGGGATTAATCGATTATTTTGTTTATTTTAGATCATACCTTTTCAGGCTGAAACCCCAGAAAGTCATCCAAATATCAAAAGACTCGGATTTTAGCCTAGTTTCCAATGAAAGCTTGAGCGAAATTTTACCATCTAACGGTTGGGGCCCTGAGCCAGATGAAGTTGGCAAAAGTGGCCTAAAAGCTCTCCACTTTTGACGTCACTCACAGAAAATCCGAAACACCAAACCAAAAAATTTTTTTTTCATTGCAAACTAGTAGACTTGCCGCGTATTTTGAGCATTTAAATAGCTCTCTAGCGGTTTCGGCGTAGGAGATATGCCCGCGCAAAGACATGTGAATTGCGTGGAAACAGCCTCCTTTCGCGCGAACTGCTCGAATTAATTCCAGCGGCGGTGGTGTTTAGGTTGATAGTAGCAATGAAGTGTTAAATTTTCGTATTTAGACAATTATTTAAATTTCTATAACCCAAACAAAGGTTGAATTTTTCAGGAAGTATTCTTCCATAACTTAAATTGTTTAATGTTTTGCAGGTTTCTTCATTTTTTTGCTCTTCATTGTCAGAAATAAACGCTTTCGTTACGAAATTGCGAAAGACATCAGAACGATATCGTCCACAGGATCGCATCATAAAGAGGATTCAAAACAAAAGTCGGTATCTTGGCCAGTGATACTTGTATTTTCATTGTTCGTTGAAGGTTTTCAAACTGTGCTGTTTAGAAACCAGACAAGTTGTCAAAATTGGCCTGGGTGAAGATTAAGATTAATGCAAACTTTTTCACGATTTATAAGGTCGCCAGCCTAGGAATTTCCTATTAACGAACGTAGTTTCAAGGAAAACCTTTGTAGAGCTGTTGCAAGTATGTCCGCTTTCCGACGTTTCATATTCACAAGACACGTTATGGGATTATCGCAAATGTTCAAAAGCCACAGGGGTTTTGCAAGCTGTTTTATATGCATTAGAATTGCCCTATGACGTCACTTCATGGGATCGGAGAAAAGGCGTCGTTAGGCTAACTGTCGTTATAGCCAAACTGCAAAAAATTGTTCCTGTAATGACTTTATAGTTCAATGCTGAAACGTGTCCAGGGTAAAATGTGTCCTTTGCTTAGGATTGCCACTTACTGAATCGTGTCTTTGCATATACTCTGATAAGAAAATGTGATATAATTTTTTATCTTTATTTTTCGAAACTGTAGTCAACGTCATTCTAGGGATATCGAAATCTCTTGCTAGTTTTGCCATACATTCGTACCATTTTCGCTATTGAGCAAAGCAACGATGTCATACTTTTTCCACAATAGGAAACTGCTCATTTGTTTGCCAAGTTACGAACTGGTCCACCAAGACCATTGGTCAAACTGACTATAGTCGCAACAATCCTTAACACTGTACAGCAATATTCATGCAATGATTTGCCTCCAATGCTGCGGATGGCTCAAACCTGGATGCCAATGTCACGTCGCACCTGTTTGCAGCTCAACGATTGACCGCTTGACTTAACTGAGTTTCTATTCAGTCATTAAAGATTTGCGTTGCCACTCCACAAACCCGAGTTTACATTTCCAAGTGAAAAGCAAATTTCTAACTGCAGTTTTAAACGAAATAAAGTGTTCTGCGGGGACCGACAACAGCGTCGCTGTAGACCAGGGGTTCCGAATCTGGGATAGCCTACATGTAACACTAGGTGTACAATTACCTATATGTAGGAGTACACTTGAGGTTAGCAATAGATGGGGATAAATATATTCATTTATTATTTACTGTATTTCCAAAAATTCAAAGCAAAAACGCTCTAGTTTTTCAGTAGAAATTTTTCTTTTGCTCAGGCTTTTGGTCATAAGAAATGTTAGTGGGACATGCTCATCTGTTGAATTGCTGAAGGGGTGCATGGTCAGAGAAAGGTTGGGAACCCTTGCTACAGACGAAGTGACGATATAGCTGAAGTCATTATAGCTTTATGCCGGGACAGACGATAAAGCGTCGTTGTAGGCGATTTTTCGTTACAGCCGAAGTCGTTATAAGTGAATTATACTGTATTATCTGCAGTAGTTTTCAACGTGAAAAGTAGAATAACAAACGGAAATCTAAATTTATAAGCTGAAATTTGAATACGTTTTGTTTTTTACCAACACGTTCAACAACGATTACATCAACAGGATTTCCATGACTTTTTTAGCTAATATTCAGTGCAGGAAGAATCATTCGCTTTGCGATTCAGTGAAGCGTAGTGGTAATATCCCTCCTCTATAGTGCAAAACTTTTTACATGAAGGTTTGTTCGAAGTTTCGTAATATCGACAGCAACATGTTTGTCTGCCAATACACCCATGCAGACATAATATAACAAACATGCTGCCACTAGCGTACGGAGGGGGGCACTGTGCCATGCCCCCCTCTCAGACCCTAAAAATAAAAAATGTATAAACAGTATTTGGCAGGGGCGTAACTAAGGCGGGGCAAGGGCCTCAATTTAAAATAAACTGGCTTTGTTTTCTGGTCACTGATATACACACTACGCAATTTTTTTATGACTACTGTACGTTTCCATGGCTTGATTTTCATTTTACGATTTCATTCTTTCACTGAAAAAATTGCTTCACAAGTGGCTGTTAAGTAACTTAACACAGGTAACAATGAACAACAGAAAAAAGATTCGGCTGGCGTGAGATTTGAGCCCAAAAACTTCAAGATGCGTCTTCGATAAGCGATACATGTCCAAAACTTATAACATCTAAGCACGCATATAGGTTTATTTCATGAGCCTCAGACAACAAAAGTTCAATTTTCTGTCTCACCGGCTAATAAGTCTCGTAAAAGCATCATACTAAAACTTGCTTCCAGAATGCAGAAAAATGCGTTATTTCAGATGTGATTTTGCAAAATTTCCCCGGGGGCATGCCACCGGACCCCTAGAATGATCGTGCCTTCGGCACTTCCCCTAAAGTTTATTTGTGACGTCACACGATTGTGACGAAACTTGGTCCCCCTCTAGATATTTTCTGCGTACGCCACTGCATGCTGCTACAGAAAAACATGCAAAAATATGTGTAAATGACGTATCGCTGTGGAAACTGTTTCTGGCAAAGTTGTGAGTCGGGCCGGCTTTTTTCGGGTCGGACGCCGGGTTTCCGGCCGGGTTCCGGCTTAAGTTTGTCAATATGTTTCTGGCCGATTTCGGGCCTGCATACACAAGTTTTTCATAACATTCGAAAAAACGATTTTTTGTCTTTCTTGAAGTACAATTGTTCCGCTCACTGCGGTGACTTCTGTGAATGAAGTGATAGTGATTTTTCTTCAGCTGATTTTATTTGCAAAAACAGCTGAGTTCTTTGTTCTCTGCTCGGATTAGTGTCACACTCTTTTTCGGGAGACAGCGGTGAGGAACTAGCACGCGATGGCATTGCGTCAAAAAGATAAATCACTTACGCGATTCTTCGCTTGTGTTAAGAAGAGATCCGGCTTTTCATGCCTATAGCGCTATCCTGAATAGTTCCTTTTATGCCTAGAGCGCCATCGAGGATAGTTTGGTGATGGTTTGTTTTGTGTTGAGAAACGTCACATTCCGCAATAGGCCTATGCATCGACTGGCAAGCTGAGTTTCTGCTTGGTTAAGTTAATGTTTTGGTCAAGGTGATTGCTTTTTTTGGTGTTATAAAATCGTGTTCCTGCAGCTACTCCCGCATACTACATTTTTTGATACCCCGCAGTTGCGCAGATGTTGACTCGGTCGGTAAATTTGACTTTCGGGGTGAATCGGGCTTCAAAAATAAATGTTGGGCTTGTGCCGGGTTCGGGATTGTTATTTCTGGATCAGGCCGGATTCGGGCTTCAAAATGAGGCCCATTTACAACCTGGTTTCTGGTTAAAAAAGTATGCTAAAAAAATTCCAATATTTCAAGAATTAGCTGAGTAATTTTCAGGGATTTCCCTAATTAATTTCCGGAAGTTTGGCCATACGTTTGGAAATAGAAACGCTGGAAAGTCGATCAATTGCTCTGAAGACTCGTGCTATAGCCTAGAATCCAGCAACATTGGAGCCACAAAATCGGCTCGTTCGGTCGGCTCCCAGAGGATGATGATGTCAACGGAATCTAAAGCTGATATGCATAAACGTACTCTCATCATGTAAACATAAACAAAAAACCCAACATCCAAAACTCAAACAATTGTTTTTCATTGCGAACAACAAGACTTTCCTCAAATTTAGAGGGTTTGCACGGCATTCCGGCTCAATATGCTGGCGAGTTAAGGCCATATAAATACGAGTATAATGTACCCAGGGTCATCGTTTGTGGGAGTAGAATTTTTACCCAATTTTTTTGAGCCATAATGATAACTCCAGATATGCTAGAAAGGCAAGCAAAAGCTCTAAAGACTCGGATGATAGCCTAGATTCCAAACAAAACTTGAGCCAAAACATGTCCCGTCGGGTTAGCACCCAGGGCCAGGTAACCGCAGTCACAAAATCGCGAAGACATATCCCCATTATGACGTCACCCAAAAAGAACTTCAAACCCAAAACGAAAAAAAATTTTTTTCATATTAAACTAGAAGATTTCCGAATCCGTAGAGGAGTTGAACTGTTCACTAGCTCAATTGGCTGGCGAGTTATGGAGTTGCAAACTTGGGTCAAACGAGTGGCCCGAGCGTGACTTACCTCAGGTGAAGTTCTGCTATGATGTGAACTCTAGCATTTACTCTATACACAACGTTTGATTAAACATGGACAACTAAAGCATACTGCTTTGACCACGTTCGACCAAAAGCTGAAGTAGGATAGGTTCCGTAAGCAGTGTCGTTGATCTGCACTGACTCATTTCTTTGAGTACACATCAAAAGCTTGATTATCCTGCAAATTCTTAGTGCTACTTTCGGAAGTGGGGGGAATTGCCCTCCTGTCTACGCGCCTGGTCGTCGGTCGATTACGATTCCACAGAGATCTACCAGTTGACGGGTCTACCAAGTTGTTCCAGGTGCATAAGGCAGTTTTCCAACTGAACAATCAGTCGTGTTTAATTTGCCAAGTCAATGCAAGGCCAAATTAAGGCTCTCACCACCTTGTCCGTTAGAACTTCTCCAATAGCACTACAAGTTGATTGCCCTTTTCATTTAATTATATTTGGATATAAAACAAACTCCAATGCACTCGAATGTCAAGTTAGAACAACGAAACTTAAACGGTTCGGTGTGGCATAACAGGGAGCAAGAGCGTATAACAGGGAGCAAGAGCGCCAATTACAGCGGCGTATGTTTGCAAGCTATCGTGTCAACTGTTACAGCGTTCGCAAACAAGTAGGCCTACTGCACGTTTTAAATAACGTCTGTAATGTTTCTTGAACAAAACATAAAGCACTACTGTCACTACTATAGTGTCATTTAGAAATTTTTCAGGTTATTCAAGCACACAACGGTACTCTCAAAAATCTTTGTTTTTGTGGTAGGAAAAGCCGCGCAGTTTAATAGTGTTAGTTGAGACAAAAAACTCTTTTATTGTTAGATAACATTATCGCTGTATCCCTGGTTTTAGCACAAACATGAAGCAAAAACAGCCTGAAATGTAATTGTTTCATTGTAAAATTAACCCACAAATGCTAGCAAACAAATATGGGAGCATTTAAGTATTGGTATTACGTAAACCTTGTATTGAAAACTGAATTTTTTCAATTAAGTGACATAAATGAAACGATAAACGAAGTAATAATTTTACTGTGTTTTTCAGGCTTTATCACGATGCTTCAAGCAGCAAAACCCCTGTCAAAAACAACGTATTTGATAAATATGGTAAAACAAAACACGAACACTCATCTACGTCATCCGAGAAAAACTCATGGAAATCTGATGCAAAATTTGAAAACATGGCAGACGGAAAGAAAACACAGCTGTAGAACGAGTAATTTTGTTGACTTTGCGACACTTTTTCTGAAAATGATGAAAATTTTATTTCAGAAACAGCATTGATTTTGATTTAATTTATATTAATTAAAAAACCCTTTGAAAATTTTGATTAGTCTGAGTAGTTTTTTGTTTGCAAAAAGGGAAACAAAAGTTCGTTGATTGTACATATGATAGCTTTTTGCGTGATTTGTCACAGAAATACTTTTTACACTCAACTATTGTTTTCCTGTGTTATACTGTATTGTCTTCGAACAGTATTGATAGTATTGTTGGGCTCTCATTTTGCCATGATATGAAAACGGTTGTTTGCGGAACATCCGCATGGAAACTGGAAATATCAACATTTGTGAGAACGTACGATAAATGAAATCCAAGAATTCTAAGCACAACGCGACATATGCCACTGGTTTTGGTCGAGATAACTTTGTTCTAGCCATTGGAACTAAACTAAGTGAAACCTTTCTTTCCCTGCTACGAAAATGTTTTGCGATGTATTTTTTGTGTACCTGAAATTGAATATACAGTAAACCTCGGTTAATCCAGATCTTCGCCAAAACCGGATAAAACTGGTGGTTCAAATGATTTCTAACCTTTTTCTTTATAAAAATCTTTGGTTTATCCGGATTTTTTCAACCGGATCTTTGCCAATACCGGATAAAATTTGCTAATTTCACATCTCGTGATCCGGATTTTTCTGCGCTTCCACGCTGTTGTGTTCTGTGCACTGACTGCAGAGGCGTAACCAGTGGCGTAACTGACGGGGGGCAGGGGTGCATGCCACCCCCCTTGGCAGGCAATATGTAATAATGGGCCCCCCGCTAGATTGTATTTCGTTATTAGTATTCTTTTGGTTTTAGTAGGATTTTGTTTTTAGCGTTTTTCAAAAATTTCTCGGAGTGTTTTCTGGTGATTTCGGCGAATCCGGTTAATCGCAAAACTAATTTTTCAAGATTTTGTGTATGTGTTTGATCGGAATATGCGATTATCTGTATCAGACAAATATCCGCAAGTTTACCGCCTAGCGACACAGGGGCCAAAAATTCAGTGCCGTAGCCGCGGGAAGGTTTTTCCGATTTAGCTCCTGAAACAAGGCTTCAACCCTCAAATTTAAATGTGAAACACTAGAAATTAATGTAGTTTTTATCAATTCGTGTTCTGTTTTGTCCTGTCGTTCATGGACAGAGCAGTACCTGCCGCTTCTACCTAGAATAAAATCGCCTGATCATTTTTGGTACATTTGTGAGGTAATCAACGAATTTGAGGCTTCAGCGTAATGCGGCATCATTTATTGCTTGGACTGTTGAACGTGAAGCTAGCCTATGTGCCTCGTTGTATACTTCCATAAGTCAGACTTACACCTGATCAATATAAGTTGTGTAGTGCTTGTTGTGAAAAAATGTATTGCGGCGACCTCAGGTAATCTTCTCATATTTTGTACTGCATAGAAGCAAGATACCTTGGGTGCTTATGACCAAAGTTACAAATTTTGTGCAGCTTGCTGTTCAGACAGCAAGATAGAGTTGTGTAGATAGAAGAGTTTTTTTAGCAATCACTGCTAAGCTTGTCCCAACCGAGTAGTGCGGTTAGTGGATTAAGGATGCTGACCATGTTGCGTCCACGTACATAGGTGTCGGAAGGGGAGGCAGGGAAGGCCTTGGACCCCGTTGGAATTTGAAAATTTTAGCAAAAAAGGTATTTTCTTAGTTACGAGTTCCAAAAAGCAAATTTTGCCACTTATGGTCATCCCTAGAAAAATTTTGGAAAAATCTCCTAGTTCCTTACTGGAAAAAATCCTTCCGACGCTCATGTCCACGTAGGTTCCCTTGGTCTATATTAGTCAACATTCATAGCCTATTTGAGATGCAAAATGTTATTAATCTAAAGATGTGCCGTGCACCAAGAGATTAACAAGTCTAGACATCAGAAAGGCTAATGCATGCGTATTTCGACCAGTTAAAAGCACGATGCGCATGCTTTTCAAGCAAAATTAACGTAGCGCTATTGAATGAAAACTTTCATCTCGGCGCATTGCTTTGATCGGCCTCAGGTTTGTTCCTTCGGTAACAATAACTGAACGCAGGGCCGGCGTTAGTAAGCGCGGGGCCCGATTAGAAACACTTTTGCGGGGCCCCACTCAGTGACGTGTGTAGAAATTTTTGAGGGGATGCATCAAGCCATGATGGTAGAAATCGGTGTTGTTAAAAAAAACAAAACATTAACGAGGACCGAAAGGCCAGGACCTCTATAACACAAACTTCAATGAACAGTGCTGGAAAACCCAATGATTCAAAGAATTACAACACTCAATATCGTCTATCTGGCCAAGCACTTCCATGACCAGAAAGGGTTTTGTGTGTAGAACCTTAACCATCTCTGCCTTGCCTTAACGAGGTGCTATGGAAAAAACTTGGCTAAACATTATTGAAAAAGATATGACCTTGCTGCCTGCAAAGACATTTTGAGAGACCGCAACTGTTTTATCTGAATACTGAGATGATTGTCAAGCAAGGTCTTCGTGTATTTTGATAGTGGTAGTAAAGCGAGTTTAAACTGTTTTGAGAGACCGTTGGAATAATTTAAGAACCGTTTTCGTATCTCCAAACACCTTGAAAAACACTAGGCCCCGCGCGACACTATAAACAATCAGCTTCGATACAAAGTGCAAATTTGTGTTGATTAGTTGGCGTAGCGCGGGGCCCCCTTCGGCGCGGGGCCTGATTAGTCGAAATCGGTCAAATCGGCCTAAAACCGGCCCTGACTGAACGATAGGCTTGATTCTGATTTCCTGCAAATTTTTGTTAATATTTGCATTTCATTACAACATGTGTAAATAATCGTTTTTAATTAAATGACAGTGATTAAGACCCAAATCCTTTGTTAAGCTCTGTTCTTAAGACAAATCGTGATGAAGTTTATCCTGACGTATGTATTGCACTTCGGATTATGCTAAACTGCCCCAATACTGTTGCCAGTGCTGAAAGGCGTTTCAGCAAACCGAAGCTGATCAAAACCTTCAACAGGTCTCATATGACAAATAGCCGACTATCCTCATTAGCCATGTTGTCCATGGAAACTTCATGTGTGCGCTCTTTAGATTTGAAAGATGTCATGAAACAGCGGTTCTCAATCTTCATGGTTTGTGGCCTCTTTCCAAAGACTCCCAATGCTTGTGGTCCCCTGTTCAACAATAAGGGTTTGCAATATCACGGCAGAGCTGTTTAGCAAAGCCTCTGCTCGTGGCTCCCGGAGAACCGCTCCGTGGTCCCCAACGGGGGCCGAGGGCCCCGGTTGAGAAAATCTGTCATAAAGGCTTTTGCATGCCAAAAGACTCGCTCCAAGTTGTTTTGATACTTCTATAAAGTGACATTGTTTATTATACTTTCATGATTATTTTTACGTAATATTTTTCATGTGTTCTGCTGTGCCACTATGCAGTGGTTTCTTTTGTTTTGCTGTATGACCAAGGTCCGCCAGTTGACTATACCTGCGAGCGATAGATTAATTGCAGCGACAACTTAATAATGTCGAATAATAACGCTAATGCAGCAACGCTTTAGAAATCTTTTGAGAAATTACCATTAGGGTGGATTTTGGGGTGGGGTAAGAGTTGGGTTACTACGGCACTGTTCATACCTGTTTGTAATTGTTTGGTGTGCAGCTTCATATTTAGATAAATTTATTTGGCATTAGTTCCTTAGTTTGCTAAATGAATGTGACTTTATTACTGATACGAAGAGATCAATGAACTGCTCAAGAAATTCCATTTTTGAGTTACCGCATTTTTTTTGTTGTTTACTCAGGCAGTGCCCAGAATCTACCACCATGCCCCATCATTAAGTCAAGCATTTGGTGCTTAGAGCAAAAGTGGAATTAATACAGGAGTTAATTACTACGATGTAGGTGTGGTAACGAGGGGTGAAGGGGGCACAATTCCCCGGGCGTCGAAAAGTCTCAATAATGTCACAAGTACTTCAAAACAGTACATTGGCTTCCGAAAGCCATCAGGTACGAACACGGGGGCGCCAAACTTTCTTCTTGCCCTGGGCGTCATCAAGCCTCGTTACGCCCCTGGGTGTGGTGGATCTTCCAAGAAATCATAAGCCGACCTTACACAGTCACATGTCACTGATGGGTATAAATTTTAGATAGGATATGTTACATGAAAACGTGAAATTCTACTTTAAAACCATTAACCCAATTGAAGCTCATTAAATCACACGACAACTATTTTCTGCTTTTGTGGAATAACGTATATGAGTTTTTGGGAACTAATTATTGCATACCCAAACGGTGCCCTTCGGCTAAGTTTTGCCCCCCCCTGGCTCAAACCTCTCTTTACGCCACTGGGCGTAACGAGGTGGGACAAGGGGGGCGCAATTTCCCGGGCGCCGAGCCACTGCGGAGGGCACCGAAATGGCTGCGGATGGCGTCGAGAAGTTCCAACAATGTCGCAAGTGCTTTCTTCAAAAAACCACATTTGCTTCCGAAAGACCTCAGTTTCGCAATGGGGGCGCCAAACTTCTTGCCCCGGGCGCCATCTAACTTCGTTACGCCCCTGACTGACTGGTCTCTAGGAAAGATTCGGCAGCTTTCAGAGGCAACGCTAGGATGCTCACAGTCACCAACGAACGTTTAGAATTGTGATAACAACGGCCGCAATCGCATGCACCATTCAATTAATCGTAGAGACGATTACTGCGCCATACATGGGCATGGCTATCGCGTTGAACATAACGCTGAAAGCACACCTCCGCGCTACGGTGTCAGTCTATTGATCAGTTTTGAGTGAGATGTATGGAGGACATTGCCTTCCAAATAGAGCGACTGCTTATGGATCAGTCGCAGAAATCTCTACGTCAGTCCAACATCCCAGATTTCTTCGCAGCCAAGTAATATAAAATTATGAACTTGTGATTGTTCATAACTGCCTGGATAAAGCAGTTACTAGCCTGATGTACCATTGCAACTACATCAATAAATTCATTTTGCTTTTGCGAAAGTCTGCTGCTGATTCACAAATGTGTTTAGTTTAAGTGACTTTCACCGGTATCTCAGTACTTAGAATGACGTCAAGCTAGAAACAGCCATCTTCGGTTAATCCGGATCTTCGCCTAAACTGGATAAAATCCAGTGGCGATTCTAAGGGGGAGCCTGGGTGGGCCATGTCCCCCCAGATTTTTGGCTGGCCCCCTGCTTGGCCCCCCAGTTTTGTTCTTGATTTTACGTTCAAGGTCGTTTGATTGACATATAGGCTACAGCAGATAACTTCCAGCAAAATTTTAATAGAAGCCCTCTTGCCTGCATTCAATATTTGCCAAATGCATGATAAGCTTGAGTTGTTGGTTTTGACGGCCGGATGATGGGGGATGTTGATGACGACACATACCAGTGATGACTCGGATCCTGCATAAAATTTGGTGAGACTGCGATCGTGGTGGTGAAAGGTTCAGTTCAAAGCTAATAAACGGTCGTGCAAATGGGAAGATTGATCTATCGTGCATTTCAGTGCGAGGTAGAACTGGATTATATTACTGTCAGCAGATTGTTGCTTGTCTCAGTAGCAAAATGTTTGCGACAGCATTAAGAATTGGGGTCAGTTAATTTATCCTGACTGTAGGTCAGCGTTCTGCTGCCTTGTGCATATGACTTCGAAGTATCTAACGCAACCGGTTCGTGACCAGTTTTAGGTCAACCCACACATGTCCTGCAACCTCATATAACTTTGTAATGACTTCGTAGTGGTTTAGGAGTAGGCCCGTAACTAGGGGGGAGAAGCCCCACTAAAACGTTTTTCGCCTCCCTTGAAAAATGTGTTGGACATAGTTTAGAACTATTGGATATAATTTAAAAAATGTGGGCCCCTTCAGAAAATCCTTCTCCCCTTCTAGGATCCCAAGCTAGCTGATTACGGGCCTGTTTGGGAGCAATTCGTTCCGGCATTTCCGTTCTTTGTTTGACCCGAAAGGTCAAACATTTCTATCAGAAGAACATATGAAAGAATTCGCAAATGCATATTGAATTTGCTAAAATGATTTGAAACATGAAACACTTGTGGCAAAGAATTTGCTTCGCAAAGGGTCGCAGCTGCCCACATCGCTCGAACAATTTGTTTCATTTGTAGCTTCTTTCAAAGCTGCGTTTGTTTGTTTGTACAAGTTGTTACTAATAGCTGTAAGGAACTCTTCCCGTCACCGAGTTTTTTTTTTCAAAAATGAGAATTTTTTCAAAAATGAAATTAGGGAAAACATTTCTTAGAAATTCCATGAGCAACGAAAGATTGATAGCAATGCTCTACTTTCAATTGAAGGGGGACGAGCTGAAAATAGATTTAGATGGTTTCGCTAATGAATTTGACAATCGACATGATAGGATTATGTTACACTGACTGAGTTGATATGAAATTCTGACGTAAACTGTGCAAGGATTTGTGTGAGAATCATATTGTTCATTGTCTATTTGTCTAATCGTTTCTTTTGGGTTATGAGGTAGTGCGTGTTTCGCTTATGATCAGATAGGCATAAATCTGTGGATCTTAACCTTTTTTGGCCCGTGTACCATCTTTAAAGTATCGGATGGGTCACTTTGCTATGCTGACACCTCATGAACAACTGGTTGAAACTGTATTGCACATAGGTCAATGAACGTTTTATCAAAGGTTTATGGAACTCTCTATCGATAGGTGGACCGTCTGGACACCGTTGAGAATCACTGTCATAAATTAACGCAGGTTTTAAAAATCAGGTTTTGAGGATCAACCAGAGGAAAATTTAGAGTGAAAATGAAAATGAACGACTTTGTTGGGTATATTCTGCTGAGCAAGTTTCGTGCCTGCTGTTACATCTTGCTATCAGGTACACGCCCAAAATGCCGATACACATATACTTATCTGCGGTGGTTACGCTAAACTTTAGATGCCACTGGTGCACTGGTGCCGAAACCTCGCTGATGTTAACTGCACAGAAAAGTCCTTACCCTCCAGTCCTCCACACGCTGCAGAAGGGTATTTGGGCTACACTTGTGATACTAGTTGCATATCATTGTTATTGTTACTTCACAATCACAAGTATTCGTAAGCTACCACAAAAACGGATTAATCAGTGTCACTAATCTGTTGGCCACAGGTGTAGGAGCAAGCGAATTTTTGGCGGTGCAAAGCATTTTTGCCCAAATTTTCCCAAACTTGGCCAAAAAGTTGTCGTGCAAATTTTGCCGACCGTTTTTTGTTGTGACCTCCAAAAAATGCTCTTTACTTGTTTTACTGCAAATGTTGGGCGCCATTTTTGACCAGATTTTCAGGGTTGTGGCCCAGATATTTGGGGATTTTGTTAAGATTTTCAGGGATTTTGCCCAAATTTTCAACAAATAAAAACTTTTGGGGGTGCGCTTGCACCCCCTGCTGTTGGCAGATGGTTGGTTTATTAAAATAAAAAAGCTGCTTTGCAGTAAGAACAGTTTGACGAAAATAGTTGGCTATCACCAGCCTACTTGTCTCTGTGTCAAGATGGCATTCGTCGTTGGAGCCAGAACCGTCGCCAGAAATTCTTCAATAGCGGGCTTTACGTTTGTACAGAGGGGCTTGACATTAAAATTTGACAAAAATTCCACTGATTTATAGTGTTTCATATTTCAATTTGGGGGGTTTGGAGCTTTGTTTGGGGGTGCTAAGCCCACCAAAGCCCCGCCGTGGCGACGGGACTGGTTGGAACCATTTCGCTTTCATGTGAATTGTTGTCACTTTTATGCAGCTGTTTTCGTTCATGTCGGGCCGGCACAATTTTGTACAGCAGGCCTGCACAACAGACGGCCCGCGAGAGCTTTCTCAATTGTAGAAAATGTTGCAAAAGCTCGAACTCGAATAAGCAATGGTCGTTCCAGGAATTCTTCCATACTACAACTGAATCTCCACATAAAAATGAAATAGACTTTTGCGGCCCGCGGCAAAGATCTATGTTGATAAATTGGCCCTTCGAGCTTTCTGAGTGGTGTAGGCCTGCTGTACAGTAAATGGCGTTTCCTTTTACATGTGTAGAGTCTAGTGCTGTGGAATTGCACGTTTAGCACAGAATATTCGACATAGCAGTGCAAGTGTGCGATTGCATCTAGTGCCGCTTAGGTGTCTCTAGTGAACAATAACGTTAGGCCATATTTAACGATATTCTGGCCCGTAGCCACGGGAGGGGCTTTGATGGGCTTAACATCCCCAAACAAAGCTACAAGCCTCCCTAAATTGAAATATGAAGCACTGTAAATTAGTGCCGTTCTTGTCAATTTTTAGAATGTCAATCACCTCTGCGCAAACGTAATGCCCGCCTATTAAAGGTTTTCTGGCAACGGTTCTGACGATAGAGCTAGTCACAAAGCGATGTTGGGTTTGATAGCTTTGATCATAGCAAATCAATCTTCATTGCAGCGGAAAGTCACCATGCAGGAGAGACATTTATGTTGGCCTCCCCACTTTTTCCTTGGCCCCGCAGTGGCCCCCCCTTTTTAAATTCTAGAATCGCCACTGATAAAATCGTCGGTCAAATCGAATCCGGATTAACCAACGTTTACTGTATATTTTGCTGTTGTTATAGCCAAAGCGTAAACATCATGAAATGAATAAAATTTTCACAAAAACTCACCTAAAGGGATCAAAAGCTTTTTGGAATAAACGGTTTTATTGAGATTGTCATCTACAGCACGTAGAACACAGGAAACTGGACTGCAATAATTGTTTGCCACTTATGATTAACCCTTCAAAGTATGATTACAATTTGTGAGTTAACACTGCAACATCATTTCTTTCCGTCTCATTGAAGCGTTATGGTTGTCAATTCGTTTCCAAATGATATGTTTCAGCACAGAACAAATATCTGTATTTTGAGGTAGTGATCATCCATAAACGAGTAAGTTTTCACAAATTTAACTCAGGCTTGCTGTGATTTCGTTGTCCAAATAGTGGAATGACAGAATGTGAGAAACTGGTTTTGTTGGAAAAAATTAAGATAGGAGAAAGGGATACATGCGCATACTTGATAGTTTGCTACATAACTGAACACTGCTGATTCAACATTGCATCCATTGCACTGAGTTACTTTTCGAAGAAGCAGTGGAATTTTAAATGGCTATTGGAAAGTAATGGGGTGGTAAGCTTCGTTGTTTTACGTTTTGTTCAACTTTGTTATTTTGTAGTGTAATGTGTTGCATGCATGGGAAGAAAAAGGTAATAAAAAAGAAGTTGATGTGAAAATGAGTATCAGATATCGCTGCTAAATACAACTAAATAAAGTTTGAAATGGTTTACGTTATACGACGCTGCTGTTGTAGGCAAATGCAGCGAGGTATCAGGAAACAATTTCCGGCCATCTCTTCGTTCGTCTAGAGCAGGGGTCTCAAACACGCGGCCCGTGAGGACCTTTTGTGCGGCCCGCGTCGCTTTTTGGAAAGTTTCATATAATTCAACATTTACGTTGCCAAGTGCCTTGAAAAAGATGCCGTGAAATGATTGAACTAATGCTGAATGTTACCCAGTGCGGTTTTCGTCGCGGCTGCAGTACTACAGACGCAATTTCACTCTCCAGCAAATTTATGAGAAATGTTGGGAGTATGCCAAAGACGTCCACATATGCTTTGTCGACCTCGAGAAAGCATAATACCGGATTCCTCGTGAAAAGCTTGTTGCGGGAGTACGGTATTGAAGGCCGCCTGTTACTGGCCGTCAAGTCACTGTATTCCTTCTCAGAAATTTGTGTCCATGTCGGAAAAGTTAAATCACGACCGTTCACCGTTGGAGTTGGACACTGACAAGGGTGTGTGCTGTCACCGCTCTATTTCAGAGTCTCCACTACATAAATTAGATAGACAGTAACTGCCGATTCGACAAGGTTGTCACAATTGGGAGCTGCAGGATTAACCGTTTACTTTTTACAAACGATTTGGTATTGCTAGCATCTTCTCAACAGGGTCTTCAGCATGCAAACGATCGGTTTTCTGCTGCGTGCGACCGAGCCAGAATGAAAATCAGCACTAAAAACAACAAGGTATTATGTCTCCCTACAAACCCAACGCAGCGCATGCTGCAAGTGAGCGGCAATACACAGCAGGTGTTGGAGAAGTTCAAGTACCTAGGGATGGTAGCCTATTTACCAGTGCCGGAAGGTGGAGCGAGGAGATTGATGCACGGATTGGTTAAGCTAACGCAGTTCTGCGTGAGCTTGATTGCTCTGTGGTCACAAAACGGGAGCTTTCAAATACCGTAAAGCTGTCAGTTTTTAAATCGGTCTTTGTTCCGATCCTTACCTATGGTCATGAATCTTGGGTAATGACCGAAAGAATATTAACTCTGGTGCAAGCGCCAGAGATGGGATTTTTGCGAAGACTTCACGGTGTGACACCGGAGCGCACCAAGGTTACGTGGCGCCCGAGAAAAGAAACAAGTTTGGCGCCCCCGTGTTTGAACCTAAGGTCTTTTGGGAGTAAATGTAACGTATTGAAGAAAGAAATTGCAGCATTTTTGGAACTTTTCGGCGCCCCCTATTGAATCGGCTCCCGGGGTGTTATGCTCCCCTTGCCCTCCTCGTTGTGCCCCTGGTATGACACTTCGCCACAAAGTGCACAGCTGTGAAATTTGCAGAGTCCTGAATGTCGAACCACTTGTCCGAATTGAGATATCACAGCTACGTTAGTTCGGCCAGATATCCAGAATGCCACACGAAAGACTGGCGAGACAAGTCCTTCTAGCTAAGCCCACGGGAAAATGGCCCAGAGGTCTTCCAA
>Ga0210059_1005305_pt1 | contig 20758 bp, 11 predicted proteins | sample Ectturendosymbi2_FD_188042 | JGI IMG/M metagenome (GOLD analysis project Ga0210059, IMG submission 188042) | Ecteinascidia turbinata endosymbiont from Florida, USA - Sample 2 (SPAdes) (version 2) | ecosystem: Host-associated > Tunicates > Ascidians > Unclassified | place: Key West, Florida...
TCACGGCGGCCATACTGCTCAAGGTTGTTGATATCCTCTTGCATTTGGCCAGACTCAGCCTCAAGCTTGCGGACATGGTCTTTAAGGTCCTGGTTCTCAGTGCGCAGTGTCTTTACCTCCTCATCTGCAGATTGAAGATGTTTCTTCATCTCCTTGTACTGGTCGGACAAGAACTGCTGGCTCTTTCGTATCTCCCTCATCTCTATCAGCTGGACAAGGGTGCTGCTGTTCTCGACAAGAGTTTTCGACATCTTGTCAAGTTTGCCATTGATGTTTTTGACATCAACTTTCATTGCAGGAGCATCCATGCTTCTCAGCAGAACAGTAAGAAGAAAGACAGCAACATTTGCAAATTAACTGTTTTTAACAGGTTTTATTTGTGGCACTGCACATTCTGAATAAAGATTAGAATGGCTTCGTTTTGCAGAAAATTGCTTCAAGTACACATTGTCACTAAGTGGAATACATATATGAGCAGAAAAAAAGAAACTTCGGACTGGTTGGTTGAATATTACAAAATAGCCCCAAATATAATGCTGTAGTAGCAGTATATTTTAGAAATGTTTGTGAGTCACATATTGCTCGTTTTTGATTGAATTCACTACAGGAAATACTCTGTAAAAGCACATTTGTGCAATACAGCAGCAATTCCCTGATGCTGAACAATTGTATGTGTTATTTACACTAGAGCTTGATGGATAAATTGGCTTGCTGATATATACATCAGCGAATGTTACTGAGGTGTTATGTCATCACAATTCTACCAATACATGTCAGCAATATTTGTTTTTAAAACCGCTACTCTATTGTTGTGCACGAAGTGCTTCTTCATCTCTCATTAAATAACACAAATTCTCTGTAATGTTCCTTGTGGTGAACAGCCGACAGCCGTCCATTTAAATCATGTAGTGTGTCATGTACAGACTGCACTGCAATTGTCCCAATAAGCCACTCTATGATGTTACTAATTCACATAAAAGTGAAACAACAGTTGCATTTTGTGACATGTAAAGTAAACAAAACCCCATTCTTTTTATCCTTTTTATTTATATCTGCAATATGGTTTGCTCATCACGTTTGATGGTTTCTTACTATCTTCTTTGCATATTAACAGTGTTTTCATCATTCAACATTATTTCAAACTTCTTCATGAGTAAGAATTTTTAAATGTTTTGCAGGATGAATGCCTGCAGAAAAAACTTCATTTTGCTAATCAAGTTGTTTATGGATCTGAATACATGAGTAATGAGAGTAATGCAGAACTAGATACCTTGATTGAATCGATTCCTAAAGATTGTGCAATGTTTTGTGCGTGAGTTTATTTGTTATGCTATGCTCCTTCAATGCATTCTGCTATTTTAATTCAAAACCTTGGTATTCATCTGATGAGATATTTATTAGACTTCAAAGGGTTTGGTGCCATCATGAAATTTTGCTTTTTATTTGACACAAATGATGACTTCAAAATAGTTTGAAAAACCCTTTGTAAGTTTAATGGAAAAACATCGCCTGATTCATTTTAGACTGTACAAAAGCATTCATCTCAACTTATGTGTTACTGAAGATCTAGCAATGCTGTTAACTCTTTGGCGTCCCCTAGCATTCGGGGATTTTCGCAAAAAAAACGCCTAAACGCACGTGGCTTTGCGCGGGAATTTCTCCAGTCCGGTATGCTCTACAGACCCGGTAAAAGTCTCAAAAGATGTGGCAAGTCTTCTAGTCTGCACTCGAAAAGAATTTTTTGCTTGGGAGTGCGGGTTTTTTGTGAGTGACGTCGTAAGTGGAGGACTTTTTGGCCACCTTGGCCCACTTTGCCTGGCCCTGGGCGCCAACCGTTAGGTGGTAGTATTTCGCTGAAGTTTTTACTGGAAACTAGGCTACAACCCAAGTCTTTTGATACTTTGAATGACCTGCTGGGGTTTTGGGTTCAAAAGTTGTGATGTGTGTTAGTAAAAATATTTGACTAATTAGCTAATTAATTGGTTTGTTTATTTTATATCATAACTTTTGAACCAGAAACGCTAGAAAGTCGATCAAAGGCTCAAAAGACTCGGACTCGAGCCTAGTTTCCATTGAAAACTCCAGCGAAACACTTTGGCCTAGCGGTTGGGCCCTAGGCCAGGCAACATGACTCTAAAACTATTTCACTTATGACGTCACTCACAAAAAATCCGCACCCCCCAACCAAAAAATTTTTTTCGAGTGCAATCTACTAGACTGGTCGATCCGTTTGAGCCCTTGAACAGCTCTCTAGCGCAATCGGCGGAGGAGCTAGGGCGTTGGTAAGGCAACCGAAAACTGCTGTTTTTTAGGCCGAAATTGAAGTACGAATATATCGTAGACCGGCTCTCAAAGTGTTAACACTTTTTTTATAGTAATGAAAAACAATTTAAAAAGTGGCAAATTTATCTTTTATATCAACTTCAAAAAATAAATCTTGTTATAATTTGATTAACAAAGAAAGTTTTGAGATAGGAGTTTTAAGATTAGAAAAACTCTTTGAACAATAATTCTTGCACATTGCTATCAGTTGTAGTCTGATCGAAACACACTGTGCCAGGTAGGAATCCAACATGCATAAATTCCAAAAGTCTTAGTTGTGACTTGGTGTGCAAACAGTCTTGCATCTTATGTACACTATATCAAATGTAGTAACCTTTTGTAAAAATAGGAAGTTCAGTTTCTTTGCTTTCCAAAGCCTGTGGAATGTACTCTGATTTTCAATTTGTGTTTTTGTAGTTTCAGCACTGGATAATTTGTTTTTAGGCCACAAGTGGTAAATGCTACCCCAGCTGAATCCTGCATGTTGTTGATACATCTAATTGGTGCTGCAAATCTCGATCTACTTCCTCCAGGTCTAGGTGATGTGAAAAGAAAAGAATTTGGAAAAGCTGCTGTTCACTGTCTGGTAAAGGTTGTTTTTTAAGAAATAAATATTACTGAGAATTTGTGCAACTGATCTTTTCAATTTGTGCTGTTTTTTTTGTTTTTTTTTTGAAAAATCAAGAATCCATGGTGCATACATAATGTTTTAGTTTTTTGGCAAGTTAAATTTGGTTTTTACTGTGCATATATTTCATAAATAAACCCAGTAAATTTTTCCACAAGTCATAACCAATGTTGACTCTCTCTTGTGAAGTTGATGATCTCCAGATTTAGAACTTTTAAATGGAAACATTGACTTCCATGTTGTTCTGTTGTTAAAACACGAGAAATGTGGTGTGTTATAGTTCCACTGACATGTTGGAATATTGAAATAAAAGCTGCTTGTTCATAGCTGTGGTTAATGTAAAGTATTTTACTTTTGACTTGACTTTTCCTAATAAGTTAGCAATGTCATAAAAACATCTTGACTATTTTGAATTTTTATGGTTAGCAAAACAATTGCTGTAAGTGACATGAGATCAACATTTGTGCACTTCAAAGACTAATATCACCAAGAGGAAATGTTTTCAGGCTTAGCTGTTGTTGAAGGTCAATGTAATAAGTGTCTAGTAATCTTTGCTGTGATGGTTTTGTGATTGGAATACTCAAGTGCCAAGCGTGTAAAGCTTCACACTGTGGCAGCAAGCAACAATAGAGGTCACATGATGTCATCATTCTATTATTGCTTCTTTGAGCCACATGGGTGTTATATGTGTGTACATCTTGTTTATGGTGCATTACACATTCAAGCACAGCGCCTACAGAACTTTTTGTATCAGATGTTCGCCAAACGTTTTCAGATGTATTTTGCACGATTCATGTTTTAAAGTAAGTGAAGTTTGATCCAAATCTGTGATTAAAAATGTTTTTGTAATTTTAATGTTGCTGTAACTTCTCAATTGAATACAACACTTCAGTTGTCTGCAGTCTGTCTTGTTAAGAATATCCTTTATTATAATTGTAGAAACGATCTACTGCATCTGAAACTCTGTCAGAGAATGATATTTATTTACTTGGGGACTTACTGTGTGATGTTCCTGTTGCTTTTATTCAAAATATTTCATCTGATCTTCTAGAAGTTGGATTGAGTGCATTAAAGCCTTGCCTTTCAAGGTTGGTGACTTTCTTTAGCAAAGTATTTACCAATTTTTTTATATTTACATACAAAATATTAGGCACTGAAATTCACTAAAGTAAAGCTTCATCACTAGGAACATTTGATTCAATCTTTCAAAAGATGCCAGTTTATCATTGAGTTTATTTGGTAGGAGATTGTGTTTACATGATATAAATCAGGATAGTGTCAGTAACATTGAACAAAGTTGCATTGTGCATTAGGGTTATTCCAGTTAGTACATACATGACTGTGTAGTCTTTATTACATATACCTGTTTTACGAATTCAAACATACCAGCTGAAAAACGTGAAGATATTTTTTTGAAAACTCTAATTGTATTCCATTGTTTTTATGACTTCTATTATTTTACAATTATCACTTTTGGTTGCTGATAATGAAGCATTAAAAATACGTGAAAAGAATGAGTGCGTACTCTTCTGTTACCACATCAGCCATACATAAAATTAACTGATATTCTGTGTGACACTGATTAAAAGATTCACTTATAGGACTATTAGTGAATCACTTGGGACATAGTTTCACATATTACTAAAGAATAAAATACAGGAAATAGATTATCTTCACTTCGTGAAACATGGTGCTACTTACTATAAAGATGAACCAACAAAAAGTCAGTTTCAGTTGTAATAATATGTTTACTCCATAATATTTTATATATTTCAAAGTTAATCTTTAGCTGTATTGGAAAACCCCAAATGAGCACAAATGTCAAATTGTTTAATGGTAGTTACAAGCCTACTTATAAAACCATGATGTTACAGTATTAGAGATCTTTGACTACTTATCAGTTGAAATGTTAATGAATCCCTAAATGTTTGAAGGCAATTCAATGCACATTTTGCAAAGGACTTAAAAGTTTAGAAGGGTGTGAACAATCAACATAATGATGTCCCGACAAATGACAATGTAAAACTTCTCCAAACAATTTATAGCAACAGAGTTGTCATCATGAATATTTTTCCCAACAGCAAGATTTGTACAGTTTCACATGGGACAAAGGTTAAAACTTTGCGTGTGTTTAGGAGAGAATGCGCATCACAACACATATGTAGTCTGTGTGCATAAGGGAGTGACCTCACATGATAAAGTACACTTTGAAAGGTTACCAGCCAAGCCTCAACCTTGCTACCAGCAGGATTCATCAACAACCGAATTAATCATGCAGGCGTTTTGTGACTGGTCTGAGGCACTTGCAAAGCTTTTTTCTTGGTCAATCTAGTTCGCATAACTCAGAGAATAAAGAGATAAGCAGAGGAGCTGTTTGCCCCAATACGAAGTGTTCACAACAGTTGCATGGTTTAATAAACTCGTTTCATATTGAAATACAGCATAGTTGGTTAGAATTAGTTATGTGCTGCTAAACTTTTACTTTTGTTTTGACATTTCAGGTGAAATAGAGATTATTTCTAGGTTTAAAAATGAAAAGCATATGTGTTGAAAATGGCAATATTCCAGCAACAGCCCAAAAAGGGCGTCATTGAAAGTGCAAATTGTGAAGGAAGTGTGCCAAACACAAAGACACTAGTCTGTACTGCACTGCATGTAAGGCTTCACTGTGCATGATACCGAGTTTGAACAAATATCACATCTTGAAGCATGTGTAGGCTACATTCCCTTTTATGTGTCGTACCACAATTCCTTGCTTTTTGGCATATCACCAATCATTGTTTTTATTTGCGCATTACAATTTATCACATTCTGCGTCCACACTCCAAGCAAACAAAGTGATAGATGTTGAGGTTTACTGTGAACGAATCGCAGTGAAAAGACTGCCGTAGCCTGCTGAGTATGGTACCAGATTTTCAACAAATTCATTTGCAAATGGTTTATCATCCTTTTTCAAACAGGTCGTAGCAACAAGGTAGCTGTGGTTGTTGCACTGTAATACATCATGATGCCGCAAAAATAAAAAAATTACATCGTTGCATGTGGTACAAATAAAGCTTTTTCATGTCTCAGATTTTTTCATAGCTCCTCTGGTTTGTAAGTTATAGTCAAAGATAAATCGAAAACCACAGAGCAGTTCCATGCAAGACAGCTCACGCTATGTTATGAACTGCAGCCAGATACAACACAGTTTTGCGACACCCGTTCACACGGTAAGGTATGAGACACGACGCCAAAGCATCGCACTGAAACTGTTAAAGCAGCATGTCCATCCCAAATGGCTTACTGAGCCTAAAATCATGTCACTGTCTGAACCAGGGCCGCAAATTGTATAACATATTAATGAGGAACGCACATTAAACGGCTTATGTTGTTCTTAGCAAAATAAATTTAGCTTAAGCTGATCAACTCAAAGCGTTCAAATCGTAACTGCAGTGGCAACAAACGTGATAAAATCGCACTGAAGACAGCCTGCATCAAAAAATTCAAGTTAAAGATTATCAAAATAAGGAGAGGTTGTCAGTACAGTATGCAGGATACTTTTACTACAGTGAAAACTTGAAATGGGCTGCATGCAGGCCGCAGGTTGGACATGGTTGTGTTAATGGTTTCTGCATCGTTTCAGCTGACCTGTTTTGGTCATTAGTGTGAGAATGTGTGAAGAACTGTCAACGGATCACTTCAATTTAAAGGCAACTGCCAACTAGTACAACTGCACAAAACACATTGAATAGCATGCAATTTCTGGCATGGAAAAATATGAAAGTGTGTGAATCATTTTGAAACAGACGTTGTTTACATATATGGGTTCATCATTGTTAACTCTCATTAGCCAATGCTGCAGTAGCCTTCAGAAGCCAAGGTCACGAATGTGATAAGACAACATAGAATAGTCAGGTAGCTTTAGCATATGCACTGGTTCCAGAAAGACCAGATGGAACACGTGGTTATATGTAATAGAATTTTGTTAGAGATTTATTGATTGGTAACAATAAAAAAAATTAAGGAAAAAATTTATGGCAATTTAAAATCTAAATTATTGACATGGTGTTTATCAAAAATTTCATCTTTTTGAAGGATTTTTTGCATTATTTTGAATGGTACTCTAAAAAATGCTATTAGCATATGTTTTGTAAAAAATAAAAATTGTATTTTTTCTTCAAAAAAATGCATTTTTTCACCCAAACATTGTTCCCTCAAAACAATGATGAGTAAATTTTTGTGGTTACCTGTTGTCCTTGCAAGGAGTCCAAGCCAAAGTATGCTTTGAAAAAGCTAACAGGTAAACATGAAGCCAATTTCTTCACTTGCAGATAATTGAGAAATGCCAAAATCACTTATGAAAAAAAGTTGCATTTTTCTCAAATTTTAAATGGGAACTTACCTTTCTGGGGTCTTATCAGAAAGGTCGCTTGAAAACCTTTCTTACAGAGGGCTACTTGCCTACTTTGCTTCAGTATTGTACAAGTTACCGCAAAAACTGCATCAAAAAGCAGATATATCAGCTAGAGCAGTCCTTAAAAGGGTAGTAGTGGTCTCCAAACTCTTTGTCAGAGAGCGACATAAGCTGCTACTCAACAGTTTGAGGACCACACGTCTACCATAATATAGTTGTTTTGGGATATGCTACATTCTGCCAAATCAAAATTTTAGTAAATACATTATTTTTTCATTATTGACAAAATGCCTTTGCAGCCAGATCAAATGGTTTTGCGAGCCAAATGGAAAAGATTCCCGAGGCAGATTGGGCCTATGCTGTAAAGGTTAGTGAGACAAACCTGTCTTCTTGAGGTACTAGGCACAGTGATAGCATTTTCAATGTGCTTTGATGGCACCTTGCTGTTCAGCCTGCAGAATTAATGGAGATTGCTGAAAATTGAGGCTATTTGAGGCCTAGTTCTGTTACCTCCGCAACCCTCCTGAGAGGAAATGTGGAATTAAAAATAGATATTTTGCACAATGTTGCAATTTCAGTAACTTCTGTAAAATGCACATGATCTAAATTGTAATTGGACTAAAAAAATGTAACAGGGTCTCTCCAACTGCATTTTTCTCAAAGTCCATTACTGCTTCTAGCCTTGCCATTCTCAACAGAACTTATGAATTAATTCAATGAACATGTCTTTATCTGCTTATAACTGACTTTCCAATGGTCAAAGGCTAACTAATACACATGTTTCAATATTTAAAAATTGGAAATTGTTACATTAGTTTTGTGATCAATTTCTGATCATATGCTGTATGCTTCTGACTATTTCTGGCTGTAACTTATCTAATTTGGTTAGCTATCTTTTCACTTATTTGCACTCACATGGTGTGCCCCAATATTCTTTGCCTATGTAGGGACTGTTGGTTGTAGGTTATTGCAGAGGTCCCTACTAGTCGAGGGGTCAACCTAGTTGTTGCAGGAGCACAGGTCAGTCTCCCAACTAAGCAACATGACGTCTTGAAGTTGCCAAGCCGAAGCAAGGCAATTTAAAAGGCTCTCACCACTTTGTCCGCTAATAAATCTCCAGTAGTACTCTGAGTTGACTGCTTCTTTTGATTATATTCAGATATACAACAAAAACGCCAACACACTTGGGCGTGAAGTCAGAAACACGTAATGTAGCAATTCTATGTAGAGTCGGAATAGAATGACGACGAACAAAAGCGTTGGGCGTTCGAATGCGCCACAGGAAACAGCGACCGACTGCGGTTATGTAGGTTTGCAGGCTATCATGTCGACGATTGGAATATTCGCAAACAAGTACATCGCGTTGAATCACCAATGGAATATTACTGGGAATTACGCAGTAAGAATGCACAAAACATTAAAGCACTAATGTGTCCACTATACCTATGTTAGATCAATTGCTTTCATTCAAAATGTTGTGGTACATCCAGCAAGTATTCCCTGCTTGTATGGCCTTCTTTACTCATTTTTTCCTGTTTGGATTAAATGCAGTAAACAAAATATGGGATGTACATTCAATGCATTTGATTTATACTTAATGTGCTTTCTGCTGTGTTAAGACTTGATCCTGATCGGGTGCTGGTGCTGCGATCAATAGCCAGGAGACTGTATGGTGCCGACACATCTTTGTGGAGTAGTGATGCGTTGGCTAATCTTGGTCCCATCGCTTCATACATGGCTGATCTTGAGATAGAAAGGTTTAACACGGTTAGTTTCAACAAATTTCTGAATAATTTAACCATGTTTAAATCTAAAGAGGGATATGTTATTTGTTTGAATTTATATTTTCAATTTCTGTTTAGGATGCTTTTGTGGATGCAATGGCAAACATTTTCCCTTCAGATTCTACTGCTTCTGGTTTGACATTTGACACTTTCTACCAGAAAGCTGCTAACTCACTTATAGCTACCAAAGTTGCAAGCGCTCGAAAAAGACGTTCAGGTAATGTTAGAGTTTGTATGTTTTATTTTTGTTGTGTGTAACTTTAGTAATGTAATGTTTTAGATTTATAAATTTTATATTGTGATTTTATAATTACTTTATCACAAATATTGTGTCATTAATAGCCATCCTATTTCCAAGAATGCACTTAGCTGTTGGCCTGTGTGCAAAAGACAACACAACGGTTATATAACTTGAGCTGGTTAACACTGTGGGCTAAATTCTCTCATTAGGGATGTTTAGCTTGTTTTTTCATCAATATTTTGTACTTTTAGCACAAAATAAAATCAATTTCATGCTGATCCACACTGCCCAAGCAACCTGTGAAAAACATTAACAATCTTCAATTGAAAATCCATACCTACTTATATCTCAGTCCTGTCTTGGGAGACCTCCCAAACTTATATATTTTTTTTCAAGAGCAGACAAGCATTAATGGTATTAGGGTAAAACCCTTACAACTCATATTTCTGCAATGTCTTAAGAAACATCCCAAACTTATACAAATTGTGCACTTTAACATGGCATTCGTAGTTTGCTAATCTGTTATTTTGCACATGCTGTTCAGTTTTTAGCTACTAGTATGCCAGTAGTATGTGATTGTGAAGTCCCAGACCTGATCACAAAGACTATGCATGTTTTTTAGTTAATTCCTTCTAGGGAAGCCTGTAATGAATCAACTTCATGCAGTTGAGAGAAGCATGTTTATCAAAACTTGCACAGATGTGAAGATCGAAATCACCATGGCACTTTCATATTTTAATAATCTGTTAAATGTTGTTCTCTTCCTTGTGCTACACAGTACATTACAAACATCAGAATGTGTAAACCTTTCATCCAAAAATCTTGACCTTGGCTTATGAGTTATGGCTGGTTAGGACTCTGCAGCCCTGTTTCCGGTTGGTAATGGAGATTCCGACTTCCTTAGAGCAGGGATGGGCAATTAATTTGTCTCGGGGACCATTTTGAGAAGGTTGCTTTTAGCGGAAGGCCACACCTTCCAATGGAAATAGAAGCAAGTTTGTGGTAATAGTAGCAAATCTCATTTCAAGTTAGCCTTAGCACTAACATTCACTGTGATAAGTTGGAAGAAATATTAGGTTTGAAGATTCTTCCCGAATGTTTCCGCGGGCCATACTTGGCCCCCGGGCTGATAATTGCTCACCCCTGCCTTAGAGTAAGCTCAATCACAGAGGCAAACTAATTCGGTGCACCCAGCTAATTGCTTTAGTACCCATTCTAACAAAACTACATTGTGTTGACTTGTTATAGTTGCTGCTCCAACATATGATGAAATAGTAGCACTCGGTCCTGGAAATTACATGTGGTCTGTGGAACAGTTACAAGCGATTGTAATTGATGACTTAATAAATGCACTTCCTGTGCTTGGCGCTGTGATAAATTGGAGCAAAGATCAAAGAACAGTTTTATATAAAAAACTAATTGAGGTAATGCATGGCTTTTTTACTGAAATTCTTATCACAAGTAGCAGACAGTTTTGCTGAAGAGTTTGGCTTTGCTGAGGTGTGCACTTGGTGCATGATATCATTTGTCTCATGGAATTTCAGGTTTTTTCGTCTCTGCCTACTTGGAATGCTGAAACTTTGGCAGATGCAAAACACATTCTTACTGATTTGTCCGTCACAGATATTGGAGTTCTCGATCTCACAGATATGGTTGCAGTGTCTGCGCTTTCTGAAATCAATTGGAATGTTGAACAGGTTTTTCGCACACAATGATTTTATGCTGTCTCTAATCATGTGACCCCAAAGCTTGCAGACTGGTTGATTTTCTTAGATTTTTGTCATTATGTATTGACTTGATGGGATGAGAGCAGTAAACAGACAACCTGTCTTTGGAGTAGTTAGGTAACTGCTGCTCAGAATATTAAAGTACTTGTCCAACAAACATTGCGCAATTTATGCATTTTGTGCTCTGCCTTAATCAGCTGTTTTAACTGAATTCCACACGATGCATGCATGGACATAAAATGAAGTGACCTAGTTCTCAGTATTCTGTTCAATCTCACAAAGCACACCTTTTAGGTTAGAAAACAGGGTGAGGATGAGCTCAGTTCACAGGTAGAACGTCACAGTATGCCATTACTTCGATCATAAACGTACCTGAGAACATGAGTGGTTCATATACCATTTTATGTGGACTCAGGGCAGTAAACCTTTTTGTAGCACATCCGTAAAATTGTGGTTGTTTTTGCAAGGCATTTAGTCACGCAAAACAACCATATCTTAACTAGTTCAAAGTCGTTCAAGCTGAAAAAGCGAGTATGTTTACATGGCTGCTTAGAACATCAGGTTTAATATGTAACAGCGGTCAAAATTGGTCACAAAAACATGTATTACCGGTAACTAAAAGCACATACGGTAAAAAAACAACAAAACAATGTCAGCAACACAACTTTATTAAAAGCCATGAAATTCATCATCTTCATCAGTGGAATCGTCGAATAACAAATTCCATCCTTGACCAGACACTTGGTCATCATACGGGTCATTTTCTGCTGTTATTACCGGTAGTTCAGTGGATACATCGCTGTCTTCCTGCGCACTTGCGCACTAGGCTAAAGGAAGCTCCCAGTAGCTTTCGTGCTACTAGGAATGTTATACTTAGCGCGTCGCATGTAGCAGCCACCGCACTGCGGTGGCTCCGAGTGCTCTCACAGGCGAAGCCTCGTACGAGGACCGTAAGCTTTTGCGCACGACGCAGTTTCGAACTCCCTACCACGCCGTGCTCGCATCTCCACCATTGAAATCATCTCCGCCATTATAAAGAACATGCGTTGGTGCGTAATGAATGCAATGCATACCTGACAAACTTTGTTGCAAAAAGAAAAAAAGGTACCGGTAGTTAGGTAACGAAAAATGGAAAAACTCATTTTCAGAGCTAAAAACTGGCCTCGGCTTATTCGCCGGGTCGGCTTATTAGCCGGAAAATACGGTAAACTAGATTTTTCAGATGTTTTTCCACACTTGGCAGTAAATATTCTTACTTTGCAGCACTGACTAAAAATGCAGTAAAGTAACCATTATTGATGTTTGACGACTACATTAGCTCGTGAAGGAGGCTTACCTGGTATTTCCACAAGTCTAAATAGTCAACATTCATGTAACCATATCAAGTTGAGTCGAAACTCATCCTTGTTTTGATTGTAGTGCAAGAAAAAGTGTTTTTGGTGATCTCTTCCACCCTTTACTTTCCCCATGGTGCACAACCGGCGGCCTTCATGAAAATGTATGCGACCGTGCACATGTAATTTAAAATAGAAGTCACTGCGGCCGTGTATTAATATGAACTCTTTGTCTAATGTCTACTCTATGAGGATACGTAGTAGAAAGATGGCCAAACAGACATGTGAAAGAATTTTGAATGCGAGTTTCCCTTTTTTTTACTGAAATCAATAGCAAAAACAAAAGCGATCAAAAAGCTATTTCATGAGAAATAACTTCATTTGTAAGAAAGCTTAACAACAGATTTACGAGAAGTTCTTATTTTTTGTTTTTCCTCCTATTTATTATTTTTAATTTAATTTAAAGTTTTGAAGTAATTAAGTGTTGTTCAGTTAAGGTAACCTTGCATTCATGGACGCTAAGCCCACAGGTGCTTCACTGTATGAAAATGCCGGGTTCTAGTACAACTGACATCTGCAACTAGAGATGGCACGGGCCGCTAACAGTCCAGTCTAAGGGCCGTCCGCTAAAGGTATTGAAAGAGTCCGCAAACAACTTTTTTAGCGGTGGCGTCATTCCGGGCCGCTGCGGTCTGCTCGCCAACAAAGCGAAATTTTTGTTTTTTGCAGGCTTTCAAAATCTAACAATGAAAGGGTGTGCTGCTGTCTTTGTCTTTCACCGTTCTGCTCGTATTCCGTTTCACTTGTTTCCATGCAAGTCAGTGAACCATGTCAAGAATCAATCAAAGCAACAAACACTTTTATATATAGTCGTCGCTGTTGCCCAGGTTTAGGTTTAGGACAGGTGTTCCCAAACTTTCTCTGGCCATGTACCCCTTCAGCAGTTCGATAGGTGAGCATGTACCCCTGAAATTTCTTAAGCACAAAGGCGGTCAATAGGAAGACAAACTCAAAGTTAGGTATACAACGGATAAGCTTTACTCATGTTTTAAAACGTTGTAATAAATAGCCGGGAAATTTGCGCTTTCATCATCCACGGTGTTAGTTTTTAAATTAATATATAAATATTCTAAAAGGATGCGTTTATGGTAATTATTTACACGGTGCAGAACATGAGCATAATCCCAAATGAAAGCATGGCCACTTTGGGCTGCATGTTTTGTTAGAGCTGTTTTCTCTGGGTTTTTGAGAATATTTCTTGGCTGACAGTAAAATATAATCACCAGAAGTTACGTTTCTCACGTTGGCTGACAATAAAATATAATCACCCTCACCAGAAGAGCTTATTCATCTGTTTGTTTGATTTCAAACCTGGTGGCAAACGCTACGAAATAACATGAGTAGCAAAAAGAACAGCAACCCAGTAACTGACTACAATACGTAGCTGGGCAGATCCGTCTCAAACTTAATCGCCCAGAAAGACGTTTCATATAAGATACTGGTTTAGGTGGAGAAGAGAAGGACGCATAAAGCGTCACCACGACTGATCGCTGACTTCGTATCTTCAGCATCAGGTGGAAGCAGATCAGATAACCGTTCTTTATTTTATCATTTCTTGAGATAGTTTGCTTGGAAGTCCCCATCACCCTCTGGTCAATCCTTGTTCACACCAATGGAATGAAGGTGTTTCTTGTCGTGCGCAAACATTTTAATAACGCAGTAAGGTCCATCTGTTATTTCTTTGAGGGAATTTTCTCGCCTTTTTCATTTAGAGTTAAGGCTCTCTTTCACATCTTCAGAGCACAACAGCGACACCTTCGGAACTCGTGGAATTAGTTTTCTGTCTTTGTCTCTTCGACCATTTCTTATTCTTCAGCTGAGCTTTCTCCGGGCGATCGGTGATAGTAGCTGATTAGATTTTCGCTTAGTACTGCATCTGCAAGGCTCACCGCAATATTTTAGGTAAGGAATCTGTTCTGCAAACATTTTGCGATCTGCGGAATACCTTCATACAAACCTGTGCATGGTCGTCCGCTGATTATGAGGAACAACTATCAGCTTTCAATGCAAAGAGTTGTCACTTATGAAAGCATCATCAGTGAAAATCTCTATGTTAAACGGTCGTATTCCGGTTGAACGAAACCCGACATTGCATTTTCTATAGTAAGCCTTACCTGACAACTGAGCGACATCATAAATAGTCACATTGGACTGAGGATTGTAGGTTAACGAAAAGTTTAGAAGACTTAAGTAAAAGCGTTTGAATGGACCATAAATAGATGTGGTTGAAAATTTGTACAGTGGTTAAAATTTGTGACCGAAAAAGGAAGGAAATGGCAAAATGATCAACCCATTCTCCCTTCACCAATATCAGTGGCTGAGATGGACGTGTAGCTCGAATAATTGAGTAGCAAGCCAGGGTTATTTTTTGACACGTATGTTTTATAAAATGTCGCCGTGCATGTTGAAAAGTTCGCTTTTCATCCAGCCAAAAAGAGTAGCCAAACCGATGCTTCCTGCAGAAGTACCGTTAAACACGTCGATTTTTAAGTTAACTCTTGGAAAAGTAAGCTGAAGAAGTAGCATTAAGAAAACCACGAAGCCATTTCTCCCCAGCTTCGGCTTTTTAGTCCTATGAAGTACTTCTGCAGAGCGCATGAGACAAAAGCAATGACTTAAGGAATGTATTGCTTCTATTTCAAAAACTAAACAACTGGCAAAAACTTTATTTCTATTCATAGATATCACAAAAAATGTCCAGACCCTTAAAATTTACTTGATAAAATTACGTTAACAACTAATCTATTTAATGACTGAAATGGAGTCCTTTACACTACACGTGAAGTGTTGATGATGTCTGCTAAGCATTTTGCGCATGATTAACCACGCGTCAACATCAGATCTTTTGGAGAAACACACCATGGTCTAAAGATTCATAATCTACACTATGCAGTGTTTGATTTGCGTGCCTTTCTAAAACATTGCTTATAACATAATGGGACGGCCATGACGTTAGCGATTTGTTACCAATCAACCCAGTAAAAATTCCAACTTGCAGCAGCTGCAAACAGCCGTAAAGCAAATAACAAAATAAAGGCAGGTTGTCTGTTGCTGAAGCACGTGTTGCTAATGTGTTGTGGAATGTTTGTGCATATGCTGCTTAGTTGCTGGTGTTTTTTTTTTCTGAGTTCGTTCCTCTTCAGTATTGCCTGTGAGCACCAACTAACGCTGCGATATCTTGTGTGTTAATATTTATGTGCGCTTATGTCCGGGCCAATCACGTAAATATAAAATATCACATTCGCACCAGTTTCATCTGTGGATTTCACTTACGTTTGTGGAAAGCAAATTTCCAAACATGATCGAAATCACTACGTAAGTGGAAGCCACATGCTGCATGCCTTTGTGGTAGCACGAAAGCAAGTGTGATGATAAGGTCTTATCATATTTTATGAAACCTTATCATGTTTGTTCGTGTATATTAAGTTGTGTATAACATTTTCAGTCTTCCCGTTTAAAAATGATCAGCAGAGGTTGTTTTGCCCTTTTGATCATATCGAGTTTCGGTATGAAAGAGAAAATTTAAATTCAGTACATCTCGAATAAAACCACAGGCGTAGCATTTTATCACCAGTTACTTCGTTATTAGCTGAAAAATAATTTTTGCACATTGTATTTTTGCTGTTTTCATCTGGCATTTTTTCACTTCAATTTGTTCTTGTTTGACAATCACAAGAAATAGTAAATCTTTACTTTTAGAAAAAAGCGGCATTCAAAGCTTATCTCTCTAAGAACTCGAAAACAGCACGGGAATTGACTGAAGATGATTTAGTCGCTCTTGGTCCTCTTTTGTGTGGAGCCTCAGAAGATGACATGATGGCCCTGCCTGTAGAAACTGTCAGGTAGGATATTGCAGTACTAACCAACAGCATAACAATCAGTGAAATCGCTTGTGCTCACTTATTGTTAAACTAAAAACGACGCCGACGTTACAGCCGAATGGCAGCAATCTTTCGTTAGGGTAATTGGCACGAAACAGCAAATCAGTGGAATTCACCACGTACGCGTAATTGCTGTGACGAAGAGATAACGGCTTTGGAAAAAAGGAAAGGGAGACAACAGAAGTAAGGTGGGCAACGGAGGACAACGGCGATGACATGTTCAATTAGTCTTAAATAGAAAATGAAGTAGAAGTACTCAAAATTTTTAGATTTCTGGCTATGTACTTCGAAATTTTTAGATTTCTGGGTATGTCCGCTAAGAAGTACTTACTCCACCATCAGGTTGTGCATTGCCAAACGCTGCTTTATGCATTTACGGAAAATGATCTGACGAATTTTTATTGACAAGTCGAATTGATTTTAGAAACAATTTGGTAAACAGTCGTTTCCCAAAATTATCTTAATGCAACAATCTAAGTGTTCCCCAGTTCATCAGATATCCCACCTCCAATTTATGTTTTGCTAGAGCACCTTTATCAGGATGAAAATTTCAAAATAGTTCATCAGGTGGTTTGGGCGCCTTGGCGATCGAGAGAGTGGATAGAATCTGGTCCATTTGCAATCATCAGTCGAAAGTATTTGAAGTATTTCTTAACATTTTTCAGTGCTATTTAACCTGTTGTTCGATTCACACAAGAAATAGGAGTAATGCAATTCTGGCTTTTCTCAATGTGAAGTTAACCGGTAGTTGCCCGGGTGTTTTGGACTACTGTGTCTGTAGAAAGCCAACGCATACAGACAGACGAACCATCTTTTGCAATGTAAACAAGGAGTTACGAAGACTTTCCTATGTAGAGTAGTGCTCTTCAGTGGGGGTTCTGTATATTTTGAGTGGAATGCTTTCGACTTGTGAACAAACAAAATCGGTGAAGTGTCCCACGCCTATGATACAAGTGTCAGCAAAAAGCATGCCTTGCCAGCGGCCACCGTTTGACTTTAAGCATATGTGGCATCATAATGGGATTAGTTGCTAACTTGTGCAGTGCATCAAGCTGTAGTTATATAGCACAGATATTGTGACTAACAGCAAAATTTGGGGTGGATCTAGTGTTCGTGATTTATTCCAAGTGCAGGTGAAGCAAAATAGTATGGTTTCCTATTAGAAACGAAATACAAGAGGAGGGACGCCGGAGAGCATGGGCCTGGCAGACGACTTTCCCCCTGCTCATTCAAAAGGGGAAGGGGGCAGAATTGCCTTTTCATAACCGTGTCATTAATTATAGGTAATTTCATAGTTTATGAAGTTCGACTTGGAAGAAATTTATTGCAGTTACTCGCGCACTCAGATAAATCATATGGTTTCATATGATTTTTGTTATTATTTTTGAGGTCAGCAATTTTGCTGAACATGTAAATGCGAAAATCATCACTAATGAGCGCGCTTTTGCACTGAATTTCAGTAAACAGTTTTGAAGTCGTGGTGCATAAAAACGAACAATACCTAAAACGTTACGATGTAGTTAGGCGCATTATAACTACATCGTAGCCATCTTCTTCATTTACAACTTATGTTAGGTTATACCTCCTTACTCGCATCGTGTCCAGAGCAGAAATAAAAAAGCTGCAGTGAAGGCTGTTGCCAGGACAGCAGCTCAACCCGGCCAGTCGCGGATAGCATCTCTATTTGTAGAAGAACGGTTTAGAAGCTACGGCTGGCTCATTTATAACAGAGAAAAAATGAAGCGTTTGCGCAGCTTACAAAGCTACTGTAACAGTAATTTTCAAAAGGGAACATTAACTGTCACTTCAAATACGGAGAAGGTTTTGATAACTGGAAAAGGATGCCGCAAAACTAGATGAACACGAGAAAAGTGCCCCTCACGGAGCTACGTGTGCTGCGACAGTAAGGGAAAAAAATCTTCACCACAGTTTCGAAGAGCCGCAGTTTGGCCACCCCTGCTACATATGCAAATTGTTTCGTCTAGTTAACTGTTAAAGATGCAATCAGGCAGTGTCCTTCGTTGTTAACATAACCGGACCTTTGTCAAGCTTTATATGTAATGGCGGTTGCTTACCCGAAATGCAAATGAATATAAGATATTTCATCTCCAAAACCTGTCAACAAGATTGACAACAAGAATGAAAGGGGTTGATGTCATTTTTGAGAAAGCTCAACGAACTGCGTAGAACACTGGAAACGTTAAAAGGCGTTATCATACGATCTTTCTGACGGGTACGCAACAGTTCGGGCTGGCCGTTTCGGTCACTTGACTTTTCGATCTTGGTCGTTTCGGTTTCGAGACATGTCGGTCAGACTATGAAGCCCTGCAGAAATCTTACATGTTCACTTTTTAATGCAAACGTGCTTACACCAACGAAAGGTTTTACTTAAAAAAATACAAACATGATCCACGATCCAACAGTTAATCAGCATCATCATGATTTTCATTCTCATCAGCAAGCGAATAAAATCATTATCGACATTTTGCAATTAAATATAAATGCTTCAAACTCATGATTACAATTAAGATTTAATCGCAATCATGATTCCTCAAAATGGAGTTGGTATAACACCAGCTAGCGTGACATTTCGCCTGCCCAGGCCCGTAGCCAGCTTGGGACACCAGGAGGGGCGAAAGATTTGTCTGAGAGGGGCCCAATGGCCCAATTAGTTTTGAACTATGTCCAATAGTTTCAAACTATAACCAACACATTTTTCCAGGGGGAACGAAGAATTTTCTATGGGGACTGCGCACCCCCTGGTTACGGGCCTGCGCCTGCCTATAATCATTTCAATACACAATGTAATCAGTAGTTTATTTACAGAAGTGTCGTGACCGAAATGTCCCCAGACCAAATAGTCCTTTTCCGCTTTCTGACACCAAAGCAAGGATCCATAGAATTCTGCAGCGCCAGCTGTCGTCATTACGTGTGCTCTTCAATTTGAATTTGACATGGAAACTTCTTGTTTTATTGGAAAAGTTCTCGAATGAGCTCCAATCCGCTGATGTCTCTGCCGAGTATGCTTTGTGTTCCTTGCGGCACATTCTTGATATGCTTCAAGAAATAAGAAACGATGTAGAATTTCAGCGCATCCTTAGCGAGACCAGAACTGTTTTTAATGTACCGCTAAACACTGACACAGGACGACCACGTAAAGTCCCGTGTTTTATGCAGCCAGTGATGAAAGTAAAAGCATGTAAACGGTCGCAAGCAAAATGATTCCTTTTTAGAAGCAATGAAAATTAATCAAGATTTGTTGCTGACGTCGTATGGCCTGTCGCACCCAGGGCGTAACGAGGGAAAGGGGGCACTGAATCACTGGGGGGCGCCGAAACGTCTCAGCAATGTCGCAAATACTTCAATGCAGTACAATTATTCACACAAAACCTTAGGTTCAAACATGGGGCGTCAAACTTGTTTCTTGCCCCGGGCGCCATCTAACTTCAGTGCACCCCTGGAAGGGACGTAAAGAGGGTGGGAAAGGGGCACAATTTCCCAGGCGCCAAATCACTACGGGGGCACCGAAAAGTCACAACAATATCACAAGTACTTTCTTCAATGCAGTGCATTTGCTTCCGAAAGACCTCAGGATCGAACACGGTGGCGCCAAACTTGCTTCTTGCCCCGGGCGCCATCAACGCTGCACAAGATCTCGGGCCAGGTGTTGAGCAGCCATTCGACTGTCTCATCGTCCAGGAACGTCAGGCCATGCGCTCCATGGGGAGGTCGATGGATTGGTCGGTGAAAGACAATATAGTCAATGGTATGTTCCTCTACGCCAGGGGTGTCAAACATACGGCCCGTTGCGTGGTTGGATCCGGCCCGCGGGATGATTTTGTGAAACAAAAACTTCTTTGTTTGCTTGAGAAGTCTATCCACTTATACTTCAATAACTGGTGACTATAGATTTCAATTACTTGCAACCTTAACGTTATTGCTTATATTTTATTGTTTTTCTCTATTTTTTTCACGTGAAAATATACCGTTTTCTGCATATTTCCTTTTGCATGTTCACACCGGTTTTTGATCTTTCAAACAGGTATGAACATGCAAAAGTTCAACTACTGTTGATAAAGTTTAACACTAAACTCCGGGAAAAAACATACCTTGAGCTCCAGCGATGTCGATTTCGAAACCTTCGGAGTTCTAGGTACAACTCTAATTGAAATTTGCTACGTAAAGTTTAAGATGGCTAAGTTGAAGTACCGTGCTCGAGCGTTTTTTTATTTACGTGAGGAAATTGAAAATTTCATGAAAAAAAATGCAAGCCAGTGTTAGAATTTCATCTCACAATAGATGCAAAACCTTGCCTTTATGGTGGATATTTCGCAGCACTTGAATAATCTGAACAAAATGTTGCAAGGCTGCAAAAGACTTGTCAC
>Ga0210059_1005306_pt1 | contig 20756 bp, 12 predicted proteins | sample Ectturendosymbi2_FD_188042 | JGI IMG/M metagenome (GOLD analysis project Ga0210059, IMG submission 188042) | Ecteinascidia turbinata endosymbiont from Florida, USA - Sample 2 (SPAdes) (version 2) | ecosystem: Host-associated > Tunicates > Ascidians > Unclassified | place: Key West, Florida...
CGATCAAATGTTCAAGTTATCTGTCGCTGCCCCGAGCCAACGATCAAATTGTTCAACTTATCTGTCGCTGCCCCGAGCCAGCGATCAAATTGTTCAAGTTATCTGTCGCTGCCCCGAGCCAACTCTGTCATTAAGTCCAAAGGTTCCATCACCTGCCATTCCATATCAATCAGTCAAATATTTTCTTGCAATTTGCCCTATATCAGTTGGAAGAAGACCGTCAGCGCCTGGTAAGGCTTCAAGTTCAGGTTGACCCCAAGGAATCGCTTCTAGTTTGGAAACATTTTCTTCAGACGTTTTTTGTTTTTGTTCAGTTATTGGTTTCAATGTTTTCCCAAAATCTTTGTAAAGTGATTGTTCACCCAATCGTTCTGAGCGAAAATCATCTTGAATTTTTTTCTTGGTTTGGATAAACTCAGCGACAAGTTTGTCACGTTTTGATGGATCTTTGATTTTTAAGAAACTCATTTTATCATACCTTTACAATTTTTGATAGGACCAATTTGGATAGAGCCAAATTCGTTTTGACCTAGTCCAAATTGCAGTGCTCGTTTTTGACCCAGTCCAAAATTGATTTAGACCTAGTCCAAATTGCTAACCACGATAAACAAAAACTTTTCTATACAGCTTTGGATCAATGTTCATAATTTTTTGCAATTCTTTACATTGCGCTGGTGTGAGTTTGTCGTTTAGAAACACAGTGACTGTTGAGCTTTTTATTCCGAGATCTTTTGGCATTTTATATTAAAGTTTAAAATGATCTTTGTTGTCCATCCAAGAGTTGAAACTTGCATTTAACCAACGACTTCTGTTTTACCTTTCTGAACAACTTTCTCGATTCTGAATACTTCTTGAGTTGTTTTTTGAAGCTATTGTTCATAGAAAGTTCCTTGAATTTCTTCACCATTGCAGTCTGTAATTTTATAAGTAATCGGATCAGTTCTTTGAACTTTTGAAACGGTGAAGACTTCTTCTGTCCAGTTTGGGGTGAATCCCTTTTCAAAAAACTTCTTTTTCTTTAAAATTCTAACTTTATCTCCAATTTTGAATTTAGCATGTATTGGTCGTCTTGTTAAGTCTGCTGGATACAAATTTCTGTAAACAGTTATAGTATTTATTATTTTGCTCGCTTCAACAGGAGTCATGTTTATTGATGAATGCCATGTGTTGTCGTAACGGTCAACAAAGTCGTCAAATACGTCAATATGTTTGTTGGTACTGTTTGCCGTGAAATACTTGAATATTTTTTCTTTCATCGTTCTGTCCCAGCGTTCAGCGACTGACGATTTCTCTTCGTTTTCAGTAGAGTATAGCTCAACACCTAAGTCTCTCACATGTTTATTATAAAATTCTTTGCCTTTGTCTGTCCAAAGCTTTTCTGTTTTTTTCTGTTTGAAAATTTTTTTCAACGCTTTCGCGACAGAAACTCCAGTTTTGTCTTTCAACGGAAGCATCCAACCATATTTTGAAAATACATCAATCACAGTGAGAAGATACTTGACTCCACGGTTGAATTTTGAAAATGTTTGCATGTCTACGAGGTCAGCGGCCCAAATTTTATTGATACCGTTCACATAGACTTTTCGCTTAGGGAAGTTTTTAATGACCGGCTTGTGCAGTTCTGTGGCTAATGGTGAACTCCAGGCAACGTTCTTATTGCGCTCGGCCTTTTTCAGCCCCATCCTGAAGCGTTTCTTTGTTCCGATAATCGGTCTAACGATTCCACGATCAATCCTTTCTCGAAGTGTAGGGTTATAAATACCATCAAGTTCTTCCAACGTATTTTTATCACAAACTTCGTTTCTCGTTTTCGTGTCTTTGTTTTTTACATAACAAGTATCATGATGATAAGCTGCTTGATCAACTCTGTTGACGGGTTTTGACCATGCTTTTGGGGTTAGATCAGAATTCAAACGTTTGTTCAATTTCGTTCCGGGTCCGATGAAATTATGTCCTGGAAGGTGCATTTCAAATGGAAGACTGTTGATTGCTTTGTTCAAAAAGCCTTTGCCGCTAAACTTATTCTTTTTCGTTCCACAAACAACACATATGCCTTGAAGCAGCGCAGGGCTGCGGTGAATCAGTTCTCGTTTGTTAGAAGTTTTCCTACGTTTTTCGTTTCAGTAAACTTTCGACATTTTACGCAATATATTTCAACCATTTATTTAATACTTTCATAAAATAAATGGAAGTCAAAAACCTTTCTTGGAATGAACACATGGCAAATAAAAAGAATCATAGTCTTTTGCCAAAGAGTCTACGAGGTCTGATTGTAGGCAAATCAGGCTGTGGTAAGACTGCTTTGTTGCTGAACCTTCTGCTCAGGCCTGGCTGGTTGGACTATTCACAACTGTCAGTTTTTGGTAAGAGTTTGTTTCAACCAGAATACAAAATTTTGAGAAAAGGTTTTGAAGAACAATTACCAAAAGAGACGATAATGACAGTTTTTAAAAATCGTGATGAAATACAACGAGAACAAATTTCACCAATCCAGCTGATTGAAGAGTTAGCAAAAAATCAACTCCAACATTCCAAAGAGCCAATTAAGTGCAATTTTTACGAATCTGCTGATGATGTCCCTGACCCAACAGGATTGTCCCCCGAGCATAAAAATCTTATGATATTTGATGACCTCCTGCTTCAGACGCAGAACAAGTGTGAAGCATATTACGTTCGTGGAAGACATTCAAATTGCGATTGTTTGTATTTATCACAAAACTGTTTCAAATTGCCTCGTCAAACAATTCGTGAAAATGCAAATTTCTTTTGTCTGTTTGCCCAGGACCGGAAAAACATTGACCACATTTTTAACGACCACGTGTCTCAAGATATGATGAAAGAACAGTTCAAAAAGCTGTGTAAGACTGCGTGGTCGAAGCCACACAATTTTGTGGTGATTGATTTGACCTCACCAAAGAACTACGGTAAATTCAGATCTGGATTTGCCGATTTTTATATTATTGAATAAATGGATACCACCGGCACTGAACTTCTTCAAAAATTGTTCAAAACACTGAGCCGAAAACTTCAACTCAGATTGTTGTTTCTGACAATTCAACAAAAATAAAGACGACTTTTTACCCACCAATCGAGTTGGATCGAGCGTGAAAGTATGAGATGGCTTTGGTCAATCTCGAGACGTATTATTCGTTTCCGAATCTGTCAGATGAAAACAACGTTTCAGATATTCTCCCGGTTTCGTTGAAGTCATCGGGAGAGGCGACGAGGATGACTCAACGCGACAAAGACAATGGGTCGAAGTTCAAATTCCAGAAGGCAGTTACGATCTCATTGATATTGCGGAAACAATCAAAATTGCGATGAAACGAAATGGGCATAACGACGAATCTATTAAAATAACAGCAAACACCAACACTTTGAAAAGTGTCTTGGAAATTCAAGGCGACTTTCAGGTTGATTTCAGAGTGCAAAGATCAATTGCAAGTGTTCTCGGATTTCGAAATCAGGTTTACAAAGAAGGCCTCCACGAATCAGAGAGTGTCGTTAACATCTTATCAATAAATTCAATTCTCGTGAATGTCGACATCATTGGAGGGTCTTATGTGAATGGAAAGACTCAAAACACAATTTACAGTTTCTTTCCAAATGTGTCGCCCGGATATAAATTGTTGAAAATCTGAGAAACCTTGTGTATCTTCCAGTGATTTTAGATAAAATCAGTAAAATGGAAACAGTTGTCACAGACCAAAATGGAAAGCAACTGAATCTTCGTGGAGAAAACCTGACAATCAGATATCACTTGAGAGAAATTTAATTGCATAATATAAATGAGTTATAGAAACGTTAGAGTAAACATTTCAGAAAATCAAAAGAATAATATCAAGAGGGCTTTGGAACATGGAGAGCCTGTGTCAATTCGTCTCAGTTATAATGATCTTTGTGGTGATGACGTTCTTGCCTTGACTAATTCACAAGTGAACAGAATGACAAAAGCCTATGAGAATGGAAAAGGCATCACAATAAAAATAAGTAAACGTCAGGTTGAACACAACAAAACCAATGAAGGTGGATTTTTAGGAATGTTAGCAGGTTTAGCCGCAAAGGCCGCAAACCGTCTTGCCAACATTAGCGACTGGAGCGTTGAGTGGGGTTGGGTCTGCACTTGCTCAGAAGGCTACTAACAAAGCTATGGGTCAAGGACTGCATTTGAAAAAAGGATCAAACATCGCAAGTGTTGAAACAGACGGTCAAGGACTCTACTCAAAGCCATACAAAGGCTCAGGGCTTAGCAAAGTTGGAGATGGTTTGTATTTGAAACATTGGGGTCAAGTTTTTGCCGGTTCTGGTCTTCTTCTTGGTCCAAACAGTCCGTTGAAACATATCCCAGTTCTTGGTTGGTTGCTCTAGGACTTCGTCCAAATTTTCTAGCATTAAATAAATGTGCAAACCAAAGGATTGAACAAAAAGTCACGCAAGACATCAACCATCACAGAAATCAAAGCATCAACCAGGATGTTGTTGAGCAAAATAAGGGTAAAGAAGTAATAATTAACCAGGAAGTTTACCAGCAAATAAATCAACATTTAAATGAACACATCAACCAAAATGTAAAGTAAATGGTCCCCCAGTTGAATCCCAGTTTATACAGACTACATGAAATTCATAAAATTGAAAGAGGGCTGAATGAAGAAAAACTCAAACACTCTACAATGATAAGTAGGTATCATTGCTTGCTGAAATTTTTCACTTTTGGCTGCCTTTTGATTTTTCACTTTTGTATGTTTCTTCTGAACGTTGGGTTTTTGTCAAATTTCGAAGAAATCATCGGAACTATTTCTGGGAAGGTTTCACATGGATTGAATGTGTTTTTTGGAAGTGCTTCAATTTTTCTGAAAGTAATTGAAAAATTCTTTTCAACAAAATTCAGAGACATGAGAAGCAAAAAACTTTAATTGAGGTGCAGCTCAACTCAATTCGTAACATGATTTCGAAGGCGTTGACTGACAACGAAATTTCTGAAGCCGAGTTTGAGAATATTCTTTCTCAAACGACAAAACGAAATGAAACATACATAAAATTTTTCCCAGAAAAAAATGTTTAGAATAAATTACGCGTGCTTGCAACGCAGTGATTCAAGTTGAAAACGTAGTGTTACCAAACAAACCTCTGAGCAACTTTGAAAAACTAGACGCTGTTAAAAAAATTGATTTGAAAAACTTTTGTGGCATTTTCTTGCGAGACACTTTGCCAAAGAAACCAAAAAGGCATGGATGCGGGAACATGAACCTTGATGATTCTTCTGGAAATGGGACACACTGGGTTGCGTGGTTAAAGGGTGGAAATGATAAATTTTACTTTGACTCATTTGGCTTGCCCCCACCAACTGAGTTGAACAAGTACCTTGATGGCGACATTTTATATCCAACTGAGCAAATACAGCCTAGGCAAGAAGTATTTTGTGGTCATCTTTGTCTTCACATTTTGAAGCAGATGCAAAACGGCAGAGGTCTCCAAGACATAATCAACACTTTTTGGTAAAAAAAATCACTGTTATAATAAAGATGCCTGTTGATAAATTCGGACGAAGTCCTACGACAAGTCAAACAGAAATTCAAGGGGTCTCACTCGGATATATAAATGAAAAATTTTTACGAAAAGGTCAAATGATTGACATGAATGGGAAAACTATAACTAATCTCGGCTCGGGACAAACCCCAACTGATGCTGTAAGAAAGAAATATGTCAATGAAAAATTTTTTAAAAAGGGTGTTCCAGTTGATATGCAGAATAATCCGATTAAAAACGTTTTAGCCCCTGTTGACGAGGGCGACGCAGCGAATAAGTCTTACGTAGATTCAAAAAGTGTCGGTGAAACTGGTTTGGACATGAGGGATCATTTAGTGAAAAACGGGAGATGGCGTGAAGAAAGACATGATGCAGCGAATCGAGCATATGTTTACTTTGTAGCAAGCAAAAGGTTGCCACTTGAAGGGGGCACTATGCGGGGTGACATTTGGATGGGAGGGTATTCGATAAGAAATATTAACCCAAATCCACAAAATGAAGACGAACTGGTCCCAAAGCGGTGGATTGAAGAAAATTTTTAAAATCGTTATAGCCCCGCGTCGACTATGGCAATAGATTTAAACATGGATGGTCATCATATCTCATACCTGAGAGCGCCAGAACAAAATCACCATGCAGCGACAAAAAGATATGCAGATACGAAGCTGTCGCTTTTGGGTGGGGACATGCAGGGAGGGATTGGTAAAATATATTTATCCCACAGCAAAAATCGTCAAATCTCTATATCATTATGTTCTCTATATCATTATGTTTAACAGCATGATTTGTTAAATGCGTTACTGCTTCACGTTGATGCGATTGAAAGCGCATTGTGACGTTTAAATGTTTATGGCACAATTACGGCGAGATTGTTGTTTGATGCTGCAGAATTGAAAGCTTCTGGTGTTCAACAACACAAAGGTATCAGAAATTGAGTACAAAAGCCTTGTCTATTCTAGTGCCCTTCGCATATTATTTGTGCGAGCAGGTGTTGGAACCATTTGAACCCTTGGTTTGAGCAGCTCTGAGTAGTTGTGTGCCAAGGTATGTGCAGATAATTTCAGAGGAACACCAACGAGTTGCCATGTTTGCTTTAATGAGCAGTAAGGTGTGGAAGTGTGTGTGATGTATTATGAGTAGCAATTTCAATAATGAAGATACTGCAAAACCGGAAGTGTGCGATTCCCGCTCTTTTTCAAAACGAGGGGCGCGAACGTCACTGTTTTCACGAAGGAGTGCCAGCTTCCAAAAAGGTTGGGAACCAATTAATTAATTAGATTTTTTCAAACTACTGTACAGTATAATTGGAACTCAATGCCAATAATTGATGCCATTCTGACGTCACACTTGTCACAGGTCAACGATTGGCCACTTAACTGAGTTTCTATTCGGTCATAAAAGATTTGTCTGTTGGCTCCACGTAACTAAGACAACTTGCAACTGCCGCTATTAACAAACAAAATATTCTGCGGGGACCGACGAAAAGCATCGGTATACGCTGAGGATTCCCAACCTATGTCCCTTCAGCATTTCAACAGCTAAGCATGTACTTCTAAAATTAAATTTCTTATGACGAAAAGGCTGAGAAAAACAAAAAACTCTCACTGAAAGTTTATTAGAACTTTTAGAACTATAACGGTAAACCGTTTTATGTCCCTAAGTTCATTTGTTGCGGCTTTACAATAAATGTACCCCTTCAGATAGGCAAATTGTACCCCTAGGGATACACGTCTCCACGTTGAGAACCCCGTTATAGGTGGACAATGGAAGAGTAAGACCAGGAAGCTTTCAAAACCACAAAAAAATAATTGGCAGATCTGGAGTTAAGTTATGATGGAATGCTCTGATGTAGCTTTTTTCAAAATGGCTTTGCGAAACTCGACCATCAGATTGAGGCATGTTCGTTAATTCGTCATTACAATAAAAAAAGGCAAGCTGCACTGACGTAATGCAATCCACTAAAACAACATCTGTCGCTTCACGAATGGTACAAAGGCAGTTGTGACGTCATAAATAAATCACTTGCGAAGAGCTCCGCAACAGGAAAGTATTCACAAAACAGGTCATCAGTTTCTTGATCCGCATGATGGCGACGTTGGGGCGGGGAGGAAAGTTGAAACCCTTTTATCGGATGTGGGTTTCAGGGGGTAGTTGGTCTGTTCTAAATGGGGGTACCTTGCATGGAAGCGAGAAAGTTTGATAAACTTGACCGTAACAAGGCGCCCATCGAACCACGACCCGTGGAGGGAGCGGAACGCCCGCCCCGCAGCTGCGCATGTCGCACATTTGACGTAAACCAGTCCCTGCAGATAAACAATACTTCAAAGTGACCGGTTTAGTCTTTTTGCACAGCACATAACATTAAAACACACAAGTGATAAGGCACAGCACACAACATTGAAACACACAAGTGATAAGGCATTGCACAGCACACAACATTGAAACACACAAGTGGTAAGGCATTGCACAGCACACAACATTAATGCACACAAGTGATAAAGCATTGCACAACACACAGCATGAAAAGACATTAGGGAAAGGTTCTCACCTCTGTTGATTTCTTTTCAACAACAATACTGAAGATTTCTTTGTTATCCGAACATTTCTCCAAAATTGAATCTTGAATTTCAAAATGCCAATCACTGCCTTTTTCTCTGCGAACCCAACCTCGAGATTATTTCCACACTGCTACTTTTTGAAACTTGAAATGAGGACAAACTTACAATTCTGAGTCAAACATGTTTCGGATTTTGAGACATGGAGTTGGACTCACTGTGGGCACATTGATGGATTTGTTCGTGTCGAAAGCTTCGCCCTGCCACACACGACCTGGGGGAGTCCGTTTCTTACTGGGAGGAGTAACCTTCAGTAGAATGCTTGATGATACACGGCAAACAGACAATGATGAGTTCAACCAAGGAAAAAGATTTACCTGAATCCATCTCCAAACTAGGAAGTCCTGTCCGGATATCCTTTGATTTTCAACCCTAACCCTTGACTCGCTCGCAGAGATGAAATGCACGGCTTTTTCCCAAACTTTCGACAAAGATTTTCTAAAATAGAAGACAAACGACTTATCAGTTCTCAACAACCAAAGAAATGCGTTATCACTTCGTTAAAGCGAAATTGATCAAAGAATCGATGGTAATATCTAGAAAAGAAACGCTCGAAAAATGGAAAATCACCTGAAATTTTCTGCAATCCATGCGAAAATATACTATCTTTAAAATCAAACCCATGCCGCAGATGTTATATTGAACCAAAAACAATGGTTCATTACAAGGACTTTTTAAACTTGCATTCTGCAGATAAAATGGCCCGGCTATTTCGACCACCTGTTCAACCAATAAAGACAGTACCCTCAAACAGAGAAGCTGAACATACCAACGATATTCAGATACTATTTGTTCACTGAAAGCAACGCTGGTTCCAGATGTAAAAGTCATATTCAAGTTGCAGATGATAACTACCAGATTTTAGTCAAACAACCTGCATCTGCACAGCAATTTTGACGCAAGGACTATCTCATGCGGCCAAATAACTATTTTCAAATTAGTGTGCAAGCCGACTGTATAGTGGACACATTAGTGTTTTAATGTTTTGTGCATTCTTACTGCGTAATTCCCAGTAATATTCCATTCGTGATTCAACGCGATGTACTTGTTTGCGAACAGTCCGACCGTCGACATGGTAGCCTGCAAACCTACATAACCGCAGTCGGTCGCTGTTTCCTGTGGCGCATTCGAACACCAAACGCTTTTGTTCATCGTCATTCTAAATTTGACTACATACCGAACAGTTGCGTTACGTGTTTCTGACTTCACGCCCAAGTGTATTGGCGTTTTTATTGTATATCTGAATATAACCGAAAGAAGCAGTCAACTTAGAGTACTACTGGAGAGTTATTAGCGAACAAAGTGGTGAGAGCCTTTTATTTGCCTTGCTTTGGCTTGGCAACTTCAAGACGTCAGGTTGCTTAGTTGGGAGACCGACCTGTGCTCCTGCAACAACTAGGTTGACCCCTCAACTAGTAGGGACCTCTGCAATAACCTACAACCTCAGTCCCTGCAACTGCTTCTGTTGCTTGTGTGATTATTTGTTTATCTTTTATCGCACCCACACAGCAGACTTTATCGCACCCACGCAGCAGACTTTATCGCACCCACACAGCAGACTTTTACTTCTTACACTTCGCCCTGTTTAGAGAAGACAATTCTTGCAGAAATAACTTTCCACTGATACTGTTGCGTCCAAATCCATATTTTAATAAATCCAACCGACTTTGGGAGTCAAAATGTCAAGTAAGGCAAATATTTTGTGTTTCAAACGTTTAATTAAACGCTTTGCCCCGTGATTCAAAACTGTACTTCGGTGAAACACATTTTTCTCCGCATTGGAAAAGAAGCCCAGACAACAAAAACGAGATAATTGAAGTAACATGAAATGATTTAACGAACTTTTCAAATAGTTTGAGTTCGGACCAAGCTAGCCCGAATGCTGTTACTCCATAAAATTTAGTCTTGTTTATTCAAATTCAAACCATTCCATGCCTTTTTTTCAACACTTATCTGGTTGAGTTGAGGATTTGAAAGCTCGAGGTTTGCTGTGGCTTTCGTGGAATCAGCTGCTTGGGTTCGACACCGTAGACGTTCATCGCAGAAGTTTAATAAACATCCATTCGGTGATGACGCAACAATTCATTATCCGTGTACAATTTCATGACGTCACACTCCTACTTACAAAAAACCCTGGCGCCCGAGGTCAACAATTATTATGTCACTCGGATGAGGGGATTGACTTCATGCTTCATCCCTTGTGACGTCATATCCATGTCACAAACAAACACTAACCTGTCTTTAGGAGGTATGATCATGTCCCGGGCATGCAAGATGGCGATGAAAGGCTCGACGTTTTTGTCATTTAAACTGTTTTCATGATGAGTTTTCAGTACATCTGCAAAATACAAGACACTCAGTCAAAACAACAGAGATATTTCAGTTCCAGTAGCGAGTAAGATACAAATGCAAAGGAAAGTAGCAATTCTTCACGTCACCACCATGTTCACTGACCGACGATTTTTTCAACCAGGGTGAACATCATCTGCCGTTCTTCAGCTGCTTTGCTGTCTCGGTGTTGTTTGTAAACAACGATCATCCATAGAAGCATTCCAGCTGTGAAGATAGTGATTATGAAAAAGTACAAGGTTTATGTTTAAAAAATGTCGGAAGGAAGCGCTGACCTGCCTTCACATGGTCGAATTTTGACACTAGTTTGGAAATAATTTGGGCGCTCCAGCATGAAACCAAATCAGAACTTGCGTCAACAGGGAGCCAGTGCATAGCTTCATCGTCTGCCTTACCACTCCCTACTAAGTTGCTGGAAAGTATCCAAACTTTCGATTTGTTAACAGACGTAACTCGGGTCATGAATCTGAACGTCAGTTAAAACCTCAAATTCCAAGTCAAGCTCGAGCCATTGCAATAAAGTTCAAGTCCACTCGAGGCACAATTTAAAGTTGCCACTTTTTGTTACACAGTAGTACATAGGTTGAAGCGGTGTGATTACACAATATACCAACATGAAGCAAGAAAGTGCAGGAAACGAGCTAAACAGCAAATACCACCCAATTCATAAAAACAACAATGATTGCTAAACGCCCCCTGTGGGAAGTACGTTTTGCTGAATTGAGCCCAGTCAATTTATGTTAAAAAAGAACGACCCGATTCTGACCATTAACTCCAGAAAATACGGCTCGATTCATTTAAACATACATCTCGAGTCTGACTCGGGCCGAGTCATTGATTCGAGTAGCCGCATCTCTGCATGCAAATTGGAATAAGGGCAGTTTTTTATTGGCATCTTCACAAAATGCATCAACTTTCCCTTCACTCAACGCTCGCTGAGGCGATGCTACTTATAATTAATAGAACGAAGTGTGGTTGCCATAGTACTAGCAATGCGTTTGCTTTTTAACACCGAGCACGGGATAGGTCTTGTTCAGCATAGCTAGTAACGCAGGTAATTAATCTTCCAGCCAGTGGCGCGACTTCGATCATGATTTATATTGTAGAACGCGAGCTTGGTGGCTTTATATATTTGTGCCACAACCCACTTCATTGAATAAGGTTGTTAATTCGGGATCTTTCAACCGAGCCTTGTCAGTGTTCATATATTTTCGTTTCATGTCTGACCTTTCACGGTCACGTTGCAGGTGACCTGAATAAAACAAGATCTTTTGTAGTAGGTTTTCTCCAGGCTTAGTTCGCTCATACTCATAGGCGTAGCCAGGGGGTGGAGCCAAAGGGACCATTCCCCCCAAATTTTTGGAAAATATAGTCATTTTGTTTTTTGAGAGGCGTTTTTCCAAACAAAAGTGTTATTCGCCTAAAAGCATACACTTTGTACACTTTGCCCCCCAAATTTTTGGGCTGGCTGCGCCACTGCTCATACTTTACTCGGACCCATCTGCCAGAGCCCGAGTCGTCCTCTCTAATGAAGTATTTTTAAAAATATAATTTCGTATCAGATTGGATGTGTTTTGAAGTAATGGATTTGCGTAGAACATTGGCTTGATTTGAATTTCAATCTATGGACAGTTAGCATTCGAGAATAATTTCAAACGAACGATAAATTGTCCAGTAACTCGGGCTGCTATGAATGAGCCTACCACGCAGAGGACTAACTGACGTTATGATTGCTCTGTGACGTCAGTTACGGAACAATGGAGGAGTTCTTATGAGAACTTCTTATTGATTGTCAAGTTATTTAACTCATTAATGCCCGAAATTCAAAATCTTTGAATTTTTCGTTTCTGTCTTTGTGTTATTCGAGATGATCTCCTGAAACCGGTTTGGGTTTGTTTTTCGTGAAATTCATGTTTAAAGCCCTTTTGTGACCGTATGATATGTCATACGCTGGGCGTTTAAGAGTGTGTCAGCTGCTGATATGGCTTACATGTTGAATCGACATTTCAAAGGTATGCACAGGCGCAACTGCCAGTTTTAGCACTTTAACGAAAAACTAAGAGTTTACCCTGTAAGGACCGCAAAGCCACTACACTGGCTTTTACTTTGTCCAGTCATATCTTGCCGACCGACAGAGCTAAAGAGCTGTTCAAACCCTCTATGGAAACAGAAAGTCTTCTAGGATCGATTTTTAAAAAATTAGGTACTTTTGGGTTTAAACTTTTTCGGTGTAACGTCACGACTGGGGGTGGTTTGAATACTTTTGGATAACGTAATTAGGATCTGAGAAAAAGTTCAAGTGGCAATTTAACCGTTTTTTTCTTTTAAAATGAACCAAGCGAATATCCGACCACTTGGTTGGCCACACAGCGTTAGTGGTTGCCAAGTTATGACAAGAAAATCAACTAATCCCCTTTAAAGTCCCACACTGAATTTTATGCAAACGAATTTGGTACATTTGAGCATCTGTGCAGGGTTTGTCCACTATACGACCTTTTCCATCTAATCTTATAACATAAAGAACTTCTTTTTTGTGTGGGGGCGAAGACCTCTTCTTGCTCCAACATTAGGTCCTGCTAACAAAACATCAGTGTGTCTTGTGAATAACAGGCCTGTAATCCTTCAGTCAGCACATCTGTACAATAACCACAGATCTGCGATGTTGCCTTTTAGGCAGAAGCTAAACAATGGCTAAAACCACTTCCTTGATTGGATCCGAATACGGTACAGTCCTGTCAACTTATCAAAAAGATCACGTCTTCCCATTTTTTCATAGTTCATAGTTAAGAACACTTTTTCTCATTTTTCTTTTCCAATGATTGCACTTCCCGACTTGAAACGATTCCATGTTTGCGAAGGTATAGCTATCATTGTCACTTGGGTCTTCTTATTGAACCGCACTAAATTGATTTTTTTGCATTTTCAATTGAGCAGCAAGGACCTCTTTCAGACTAGGTTTGGTGAATCAGTAACCAGCAAATAGCGGGCTGGTCTGCTAGTAATATGGTAGTCCCATAGAGTGTTCACATCACACAATGTGTGCTGCTATAGCACACTTTCTTCCAGACCATTGATTTATAGCCTTACCACAGCACACATAAGCCACCCACAGGGGCCTCCAAACGTTTTTGTTCAAGGGCTTCATAAGCTATCACACAACAGTCCTAGGGCCAGACATCTTACGTAATGTGATTGTTACGGATATGTTACATTCTACCAAATCAACAAGTTTTTTGTAAGTATGTTATTTTACCATTATTGACAAATTGACTTCTCGGGCCAGATTTGGCCAACGGTCCGTAGTATGGAGGCCCTGGTGTAACAAAAAAATGATTATGAAACTTGGAATCAATTGGCGTTGGTCTAGAATATTCTATTGTACATATCATTGTCAAAAGTAGCATCAAGCATAGGGAAGTAAAGCTGGATAATATAACCGCGTCCATAGCCCTAACAACACTACTGATCTTGCAAGGCAAGGTTAAAGTTCCGTGCAGATGATTCTTGACAAGACCCAATGGTTCTGACTCATTACATCTCTAACTCAACACCTGTTTAATACGACTCTTAAAATATATTTTGAAAAAGCAAATTTTTGGAAACTCGATAGTCTAACTTCTAAATGTCTATCGAAGCAATCCTTGCTGCCCAACGTATTCTCCATACACTGTGTAATAAGTGTTTCCCAGTTGAAAATATGAAAAGCCAGAATGAAACCTTGGGTAGCAGGAGGATGCTTACTATGCTAGCAAATATAACCACGGGCTAATTCATGTATTAAAAGGTATGTTCTGGGTAAGAAACCTCACTAGTCAGTACCCAGTGGCGGATCAGGGGGGGGGCAGTTTGGGGCAACTGTGCCCCCAAACGTCTGTGGCACCTCGTTGAATGGCGCTCTTTTTCGTTGCCTATCAAAGAAGAAACGGAGATCAAAAGATACTCTAAAACTAAACAATACTTTTCACTTCGTTGAACTTCAGGTTTTGCGTGATGGATTTTCTGCCCAGTCTTTATTATCGCGTACTATCAACAACGCCATTGTTTTGTAATAGTACGACTGTGCCGTTATTTCTTGGCCACATGAAAACTGCCCAGCCTTCACAAACGCAGTCGCTTATCACAGTTGTCGACTTGCTGCTGGGTTGTACAAAAATGGTTCTGTTTTTGTTACAAGTTTATTTCTTCAATGCCTCGAAAGGAAAGGTACTACTGAAAATAGGAATGCAATATAGAAAACTTATGACTGACGCAAGATTTAGGAACCCCTAAAACAAAAACAATTGTAGGACTGTTGCCAGGGGGCGGATCCACCCAGTAAGTTTAAGGGGGGAGATTTCAGTAATACTTGGCAGTCAAGTCTCAATACGAGATCACTAACTGTAAGACAGATGAAGCATACTTCACAACACTGCTGTGACAAAACAATTGACGGCAAAATGGCCTTGTATCGCGAATGCTGTTTTCCGAATTGTACGAAATCATGGTGAAAAAAGTTACTTTCGTAGATTTTAGGGGGGGAGATCGTGCAAAAGCCACTGACGTACGTTACGAGACAATGTGCCGCTATCTGGCAAAAATGCATTGAGCGTGCTCGTTTAGCTCAAAGAATTATGACCTAACATTGGAATTGTGCAACACCTCACTCCTTCAAAATAGACAACTCAGAATACCATTAAATTAATACGAGGTAGCGCGACGCGTCCCAGCAACAGGGATGTTAACGAGGTTAGATGGCGCCCCCACATTCGAACCTGGGGCCTTTCGAAAGCAAATTTACTGAAATGAAGAAAGTAATTGTGACACTGTTGGGACTTTTCAGCGCCCCCCGCAGTGATGCGCCCCCCGGGAAATGTGCCCCAGCAACCCACGTTGCTTAGCAACTGTAACATAGGCGTACGGGAGCCTTGGTTTGGGGTGACAAATTTTTGATTCGCCCATTTTTTATGCTGCAGGGTGATGATTAAGAAAACAAATTGCCAAAATAAGGTTTTAAGCTTGTTTGGGTGGATTCGAGTAATATACAATAAATTGGAAAATGAAATTATCGGGAGGACTACAGCTTCAGTTTGGAGGTATTGATTATGAATTTAGGGGGGCATAGCCCGCCTGCTCCCACTTCTGTTAAACAGTTTCATAACCTGGACAAGTGGGATTGCTGTTTTTTTCTGGCGTTGAATGTATTTTAGGGCAATATGCTGTTAGGTCCAGTGTGAATCTGTGAAGCGATTATGAGATCATTTTTCACGCTAGCCAGGAAGGCTTCCTAAAATGGGAGTGTTTTCGAAGCAAATGCCTTTCATTCACTCTTTATTTCATGTTCATTTTAATGTTTGAACCAGACACGAAGTCCATAGTACAAACACACACTGTCTGCACAACGCTGGTTAATAAAAATGGACACAGAACATCTTGCAACGACGTTCTGAATTTTCGCTTCATAAATATGTTTTCCATACACAGTACATCCAAGTGTACAAGCTTTGTCTGGAAACATGATTTTAAATTTAGCCGTTTATTAAACTCCTATTGTGGGACTTGAAGTGTCACTTGTTAGTGTAAGAAGAACTTATAAACAGGTCAGAAATATCTTGCAAACATTGTTTTTTCTGGTCTCGATACGGAAAATCAAAATAGTGTCAAACACTTGCGCAGCATGCTTTATGGTATATACATTGTGTAGATATAAGAGATTGTTTGGGACACCAACAGTCTTGTCAGTTATGTGTAGCTTATGAAAATCGAGGACCATCTGATGCTGATTCCCAAAACCTGTTCGAGCCGTTACCCAAATCAAGCAACACATTATGTCTTATTACCAGGGTTGTCCATGGGACATATTCATCTGTTCCATTCCCATCCCATAGCAATTTATGCCTGTCCCGTCCCATGGGACGTTTCCCATCCTCATGGACAAGCCTGCTTATTACCCTTTATAAAATTTTTTGGCATTTCAGGTCAAAATTTTCTGTTGCAGTGATCGCTCATAATACAGAACAACAAGGTGGTTTTGGTTCTGCGTTATCCTTCGAACAATCGCATATTACCCATGGGGGGTAATTCACCCCCAGTTTGGTAACCACTGCCCTAAAACATTGCATAGTTCGTTAAACTGATTATTTTCATATGATGTAAATGGCACAAAATAAAATGTTTCATACAAAACAATCATTAGCCAAACTAACCTGCAAAAACAATACAGACTCGAACCAATACTTTCCCCACTGCTCTCTGGAAGCGGCATGTGGTTGGTAATATTGGACGAGTGGATGACAAGAACAAAGCTTGGTCGACACTGCAGAAGGTTGCAAACATCAAAAGCAATGCAAGGTCTGATCAACAACCTTTCCAAACAATGAAGTCGAATTGTAAAATGGCAGTTAACAACAACTGGCACGTTACCTCGCGACTGGCGTGCGGTTTTCGTCAGAAAACATCATTAAACCCCACTCGGAATGCTCCCATATCAACCTCAGTGATTGGTCGAACAATTGTTCATTAACCTGTAAAACGCCGGATGGCAATGGTAGAATACTCACCACACCAATAATACGGTAACAACAAATTTAAACTTTGATGCAGAAACAAGCCCTCAAACCAGATTTCTTATAAAAATACAAAGGTTTTTATCCAGAGATAGAATTAAAATAGATTTCAATAAAAATAAAACCTAAAACAGTGCACACGCGTTTCGTTGATAGTAACAGCTGCAAACGACCAGCAAGTTATCAACGAACAAGAAATACTGATTGCAGTAGCGAAGGGTTCAGTTATGCTCGCTTCGTACTCCCTTTAGAATGACAGGAGTGGTCTGCGGGCGCGTGTGTGCGCCGCCCCTCCGCCGGGGTCCACGCAGCTATGTTCGTAGAATGCTGATTAACAAACAGTCACTTACAATAAACAAAACTCTAGCGCAAACGCAGCCAAACAAGACAAGTTCAAGCAAATCAATGATTTTCACTCAATCATTGTTGATCACAAGCGATCCAAACTTGAAACGATCGCATCTGCTTCGAAAAATTGTTTTCAAAGAAGTGTTTAACGAAAGTTACCAGAGGTGAGCACTGATAGAGTTGTCAACCCTGCTACAATAAAGTTATTTCTATCCAGGAACATTTTGAATTTGAAAGTCTAAAACTGGTGGTTGGGGTTAACGAATGAAGATCTGACCTTCTGTGAATAGGAATTTCATGAATGAAGGCCATGCTCTCGATACCTGCTAATGTCTGATGGATTTTTGGAATGGTGAAAATTACTCTGAATACTTTGCCCAAATACCCTATGACTGCCTGAGTTTAACTAAAAGCAAGTGTCAAATGTAGGTGATAACACAGCAGGGCTACTGATAAACAGGAAGTCCACTCTTCAGAAAACGAAAACTTACATCGATAGAAGCCTTGAGATGAGCAACGGACACGAGCGAGTTACCACCGTAGCAAATCTGATCTCCTGAAAAAAACAAATGGATGTCTAGATACTTCATCACTGCATCACGTATAAAGCCAGCAAGAAGATACAACAGACTAAAGGCCACCAATCCACAAACAGCGAGCGCAACATCTGCTTCTGCTGCAAAGCTCTCAGCTGTATGTAAGCAAACAGGTACGAAATTGCAAGACACCAACCTGCTGCGTTGGCAAGGAGCAGAAAAATGCTGTTTATCACCAGAGATTCGTTCTGCAAATCACGATTAGATGCTTTGAAAACGACGTTTTAGACGCATCTTTTAAATAAAACATACGTAAAACGCAGAAAGCATGCAAAACGTCGCTATCTTGCTTCAAGCAACTAAGCCCAATGGAATGTTACAAAAGTTATGTTATGCAGAAACACAGTTAAATTTTCAATAATAAAATAGACATCACATAAAAATTACGTTTTTTTTCAAAAATTAACGCAACAAGCAATATGTGCCGTTGCAAAATTTTTTTACCACGTACAAGCAAAAGCGCTAACCTGAGAGGTCTTTTCAATTAATCTATCTTTAACGTATATGTTCTCATCCGATCTGAGAGTCACGTACAAAAGGCCCAGAATTGTAAAGAACACAACTGTCCCGATTGGGAGTAACGAAGAACAGTGTATATCCCACAAACGCGCAGTTAATCGCAGATGCGTAAGTCTTGACGAGAGGAAAAACCTCACTCTCTCCGCCATATTCACATTTCTTCTGTGTGGTTCTGCAGACCCAAGGGTGGATGTTGATGAATTGAGATTCTTATCCTCAACCCCGGAGGCAACCATTCCATTTGCTTTAAAAATAAAGGATCCAGCTGTTGCGGAGTTGTTGCGTTTAATGCTCTTGGCCTTTACTCCCCGGCGCACTGGTCTGCGGACGGTGGCGAAAGAGTCAGACGGAGAGATGGGCGAAGTGCTTGTATCAACCAACTCTGTTTTCTCTTCGTCAGACTCATCGGAATACTTGCTTCCATTGACAGTCACAAGTTTTCGTTGACTCCGCGTGATGCGACGACTAACAGCGCCACCGGACGGCGACTTGTTTGAACTTGCTTTATGAGTTGAAAAACTCACGTGGTGGCGAAGCCTGGAGGATATGCCTTGTTCTGAAACATAATATTTGTGAATCGACAAAAAACGTATGACTATGAACAAGCAAAGGACTGCGGGCGGCAATAGCTCAGTGGTAAAGTGTTCGCCTCTCAATTGGAAGGTTGGGTGTTCGATCCACGGCCGCTGAGTGAATTGCCGCAGCACTCCTGGGCAAGAGTGTTCACCCAAAATCGCTCCAGCCAGGTGCAAATTTCAGGCTTCGGCCTGCCGCTAACTGCCGTCATCAAAACATTCGAATCAAACGACTGCAATGTATTAAAGTAATTTTCTGACCCTGATTTTAAGCAACATTGTGGTTTGTCGAAACTTCTTCACATCATTTGTAAACTCGTCAAAAAAACAACAAAACTTTGACAAAATGTAACTCAACCAACATGTCCAGAACTTCATAACATTTTTGCCTGAAGGCTGGTTGTGATGCCCTGCGATCACACTTGAACGAACAAGTATTGCACCACAAAGCACCATATCGAGTTGGCCTGTAGCACAAATCAAAGCTTACGGCAAGCATAGAATTCTGTGCAGCTCTAACGCAGCCTTTCAATTGCTACAATGACGTGGTAGCAACTAGCAAGTACCCAAAAGATACCAAACTCGGCAGTTTTTGTTGTGCAGTTGACGTCCATACTTCCTAGATATTGATAAGTAGTGTGGTAAAAGATCAAACCCTTGCAACCGATTCATTAACTGAAAAACCACGGTTGGTTGTTTTTTACTCATACGGTGAGGATAACTACAGGATTATTTTTGAATGGGATGTTTTTAGAACACAAGTTTTTTGCAAACTTAGACCATTTTTAACATTAATGTTTGGGATTATTTTGCAAAAAGATTCTCATAGTCGGTCGGGGGTCATCTCACGTGGTTATTGGGATCTTGAGTTAAAATTATAAAAATATATTATTTAACTTATTACACGCATCCATGGCTGTTGGCCCATTTACGTTTAACTTTATATGCATCAAATTATATAGCATAGCCAGTGGTGGGTTTAAGGTTGGGGGGCCGAGACAAGACTAAAAAGGGGGTTCCCTCTGATCACGTCATCATACTCAGCCAACCGTGATAAGCACTTTGATCAAGCCTAAGATACGACCACCGAAGGATACGCTCCTGAGACAATGGCATGACTGACACAGCAGAAGGAGAAAATGCGAAAGGGTGTTAATGATACAAAAGTTTGAAATCACTGAAAGTTGGGAAGACAAGGCTGGCAACACATAAAAGTTAAGCAATAGTATATTGGCATCGCCTTCACTTTATTTTCACGCACCATTTCCCTGCATTCACCATCAATACACTACAACGTTCACCCCTTTAAAAGTTTCACACTTTCCCCCTTTGATAAAATGCTTGGTATTTGGTATCCTGAATTTGTTCACGTTCATGGGAATAAATGAAACCATAAACAACAACCAAGAAGATTCAAAACAAAAAATTTGTTTTAAATATTATCCTTTTGACTACAAGAACATAGCATACAAAAACAGCCAACCTGAGGCTTGTTTTGGAAAAGCTTTGAGGCTGGTTGAGTCAAGGCTGCCCTCATCTTGCATTGACACTAGTTGTTTGAAAAATGTGCAGAAGTAGGAAATAATTCATCATATACCTTATCGCAAATACTTCTAGCAAGTAGCCTACACAATTGATTAAATCTGTGCTAAGAAAAAACGGTTGAAGTTATACTGGCTTACAACT
>Ga0210059_1005307_pt1 | contig 20753 bp, 13 predicted proteins | sample Ectturendosymbi2_FD_188042 | JGI IMG/M metagenome (GOLD analysis project Ga0210059, IMG submission 188042) | Ecteinascidia turbinata endosymbiont from Florida, USA - Sample 2 (SPAdes) (version 2) | ecosystem: Host-associated > Tunicates > Ascidians > Unclassified | place: Key West, Florida...
GTTGGTCATGTGCTAACACCGTTTCTGTAATGTGCGCTGATGTATAGCTAACCACTTTTTGTGTTCTTGTGTCTGTGATATGGACCATGAGTCCGCAATAAAATATCATTATTATTATTATTATTATTCCTACTCCTCTCTGACCTTGGCTCCCTCCGGAGTAAATCAGTCTATATCCATCAGTTCTAATGTCACCGTTCTTTTTACATCTGGCCTCAGTGAACGCCAAAACACCGATCATATATCGTTCCATCTCCATCTTAATGTGTTCTATCTTTTCAGGTTGAGTCATGGCATAAATTAAGTGTTAGCTGGGCGGCAAAATTGCCGCCAAATTGTAAAAAATTGCCGCTCAGTATTACCGAATTTAAATCACTGGGCGGCACTAAAATTTGGCCCGCACTTCAGAACTTACTAACTTTTGTGTTTATAACTAAAAAACTGTGTACATGTGTCAATCCAGAAGTCACGCATTCCTTGAAACTGAGACAGACACTTGGAAGTTACATGTGTAGTGATGCGACAAAGAGCATTGTCTATGTTCGAACATTAGCTTCGATTACTATCGGATCATATGATCAAGGAAGGCAAGGGGCCAGAGATGCTGACAGTTCGATTGTACAGTGAGTAATCGGCAGCATAAGTTGCATTTGCTTCAGCCTTCGAACGCAAGATGTCTCATAAGCAGCTAAAACAAAAAAAACATTAGTGGTTTTTGTTGAAACGTACCACGAATAAATTGTAGAAGCATGCAGTCTGGAATGGCAAATATAGCAAGAGCAGCAATACTTGCGCTTCCAGACTGCTACTACAATTTAAACTAGACATCACTCATTCCCAGTGATGCCACTGGTCTCAGTCATTTCAACATCAAGCTTTTCAGGTTTCAACATCAAATTTCAGGTATAAACATCGAAAAACGATACAAATCTGTGTCTTGTCTTTTCAAAACGTTCTTTATATGAATTAGAGAAAAAGAAAAGATTTTGTTTAAATCTTTTTACACAAACTAGAATATACAAATATAACTGCAAGTTCCTTTTCCAAACTGTTTGTCATAAGAACCTCATACTATCAATAAAGCATTTTACTTCTTCAAACTGATACCGATACTTTGACATTGCAAGTTTGGTAATGCAACAACAAGCCTTGTTTGTCTTCAGTTATTAGCTTCTGTATCTTGTAGAACACATGAGAATTGAAGGCATAAGCGTTAACACCTTTTTCTGCCAATCATTTGTCTTTAAGGAAAGGAGAAAGTTTTGGACAGTGGCATAACTGACGAGGGAGGCAGGGAGCGAACCGCCCCCTGGCAAGCTAAATGTAAAAACTGGGACCCACTTATGTTATATTATTAGTAGGCTAGGCCTACTCTCTTGGTTTTCAGTAGGTTGTTGTCTTTTTGCATCTTTCATATTGTTTTTCAGCGATTTCGGGTTCTAGTATAGACGTCCACATCCGGATTCACTATCACTTTTCAACTTTTTTTATCCCCCTTCGGTGGGCCAGTGGGCACCACTCAGCTAAATATCCGCCCCCTGGCTCAAACCTCTTTTTCCACGACTGGTTGAGGAATACGCTGAAAACGCAGTGGGCTTGTTCATTGTGCAAGGAGCGAGACAGTTAGGAGAAAAAGACTTAGTCACTGTCAAGTTTTCTAAGCTAGTAAAGAAGTCCATGAGAGAATCAGTACTCAACAAGCTTGCTCAGTGCTGTTTGATTTCTTGTCCTCATGATTGCAGAACAAGCTGTCAAGGCAAACCATAAAGTCGTGAACCAGAAACTGCTCATAGCTCTCAATCTCAGTGGCACAGAAACTGCCAATTATGATTCCAAAACCGCACAGTCTCGTCGCCACGGGCAGTTTTGGTGGGCTTAGCCCACCAAACAAAGTTCGAACAATACCAATCAGTGGAGTTTTTATTAAATTTTCAGAACGTCAAGTCGCCCTGCACACACAAAAGCTCCCATACTGATGACTTTCTGGCGACGGTTCTGGACCGCACTTTGTAGGCTTAAGTTTCTTACCACGAAGAAGAGAAGACTCAGAAACAGTGATTTGGGTCTATCTTTGCACGCAATGCGGCTTTGCCAAAACCTTCTTCCCAAGGGAAATCAATGTGTGAAATTCCGCAATGATTGGGATATTTGTTCCAAACGAACAAATTTCAGTGAAAAAAATGTTTTGTTATTCACTTTTCACGACATTAACGCAAAATAAAAAATTGCATCACTGCGTAATCCAGTTGAAAGACCATCAGATTGTCGAGTCAGGTGAACTAAAGAGTGAGCAAAGCAAGAAAATTACACGAGTAGTAGTGGGCTTCAATTTTTCGGCTAATTTCTTAGAGTTTCTCGGGCTGATACCTACCACATAGAAATCAGCTACGATGTCCACGGGACATGTTTCTCTTTCCAAATGACAAAAACTAATGCAGTTCACAAAGTACGTATTCTACAAATCTGCCTTGCCGTCAGACACCTTGTCAGTAGGTAGGAAATTGTCTTGAAAGTATAGAAATATCGTGCCACTTTTGGTGATTTGCCTACTCCCAATTGGATGAATATGTAACCTTGTTTGGTCGTAACTGGAAGTACTGCTGTTTTCCCAGGCAACTAAATTCCTAATTACTCTCGTGATTGCCGCCCAGTGATATCTTCTCATTTTAGGCTTTGGGTTGAGTCATACTTCGCACATTCCAAGTTCCCGAATTACTTCCCTGCCGGACGTGGCGCCGCTTTTTACAACCGTTAACGTCATTAGCACATTTTCTATTTTTGTTGTACATGTCATGGTGACGTGGGAATGATACTAAAATGGTTTCCCGTTGCCTTCCTCAGAATATTTAATCCATAGTTATCCATAGAACCCTGTCAGGTACTACCACTTCGGCTCCAAATGGACCTGGCAGCAATGGGAATTAAACGGAAGCTCCACTTTTCCTAAAACTCCAGAACCGCCTAATTGGAGCCTTCCCACCGGATGTAGTCCGTCATACCCAGATTAACGTCAAACCCAGGAATCTTGTGTAATGACCGAAAAAGTGTTATCGCAAGTATAAGAACGGGTGTATGCACTGCGCAGATGCAAAATTTCTAAAACTTTGAATGTCAAACAACTTCCCCTAGGAAGAGAGATCCCAGTTAGGATGGTTCGGCCACGCGACCAGAGTAACTGAAAAATGCTGGAGAGGTGGGTTCTGTTGACCTCACCCACGGAAAAGCGACCCAGAGGTCGACCAGGAAGCAGGTGTCGTGATTACTTGTCCGACCTGGTTGGTCGCACGTTGGTGTGGAGCGAGCTGAACTCTATATCAGAGGTTCGTGAAATTATGAGGCACTTCGTGATATCCTAGGGCAGTTTCTTCAGGGGCACTCCCGAAAGAATAGCATGATGCAAGACGTAAAGTGGTGCAATGATTTTAGTGCCGTTGGGTAGTTACTACTAGTCAGTCATTTAATGTGAAGTGGCAGTAACGTCTGTATCGGTCAGTTTCGAAATCCTTGCATTTTATCTTCTGAAACACTTGTACTGATATTTTGCGTCGTGTGATATATCCAAGGCGATGTTTCCCGTCAGTTGAGTGTTAATGGCTTGTATAGATCAGATCAGGGGAGCAACCAGCTCTTCATTACGGGGTGGCAATTTTCATGAAATTTCATTCGATGACGTCATCGTGTTTATTCAACCGTGGTACAACTTTTACGCAAACGGTCACATATAATAATAATTTATTTTTGCCCGCAGACACGAAGCCCATAGTGCAAACACACACATTCTGCACAACGCTGGTTCACAGACAAAACAGAACGTTTTACAACAGCGTTGGAGGCTGAATCACCGGTATAACGCGAAATTTCTGACTTCACGTCATATGCGCATGCACAGAGCAACATTCAATATATCAAATACGCTGAGAAAACTGATGATTAGGGCTTAGGATTTGGTATTTAGGTAAGTGTGTCGGGTTAGGGTTGATGTTACAGTTAGAAAAAGAAAAATAATTGAAGTCCAAGATTAATTCCAATATTTTCCACTGGTTTCACGTATTCGCGTACTGTAGCTTGTTGTGGGTATCTGACATCTAACCAAAAAGTTTTAATTTACACAACACACATCAAAAAAGTAATCGCCAAACCTTATTCCTTTACTCTGCGAAGCAAAATAACTGACAAAAAATAATACGACAGAAATTTCGCATAGGTCAGGAATTTCGCTTGACACCGGGCTACAGAAACTTACTTGACAGAACGTTTTGTAACGGGAACGACGTCGGAGGCCGAGCCTTAGGTTTACAGACGCATTCTTAACACTATTTGTTCACTTGGTACAACACTACTGCAGAGTGGGACACTAATTCCTAAACTGATCAAGCCCAGGTAAAGTGCGAATGCATTGTGACATGCACACCCTCGAACGAACAAACACTGCAATGTCCCAGCACTGCAACAAAGTAAAAAATGCGGTTGTAGTGTTCAAAGAATAAGGAAGAATATAAACAATCTGACTGCGTCAAAGCAAGCCACCATTACGTTATTAGACCTTCTTCATCTTTCGAGAAACAAGTGCATAATTTTTCTTAATAATGCCTCAAATGTAGGAATGTTACATTGGACCTGATGAGTCATGACTACTAACACTCGCTCTCCAGGGCGGGTTGTACAGAGCTCTGGATCCAAAACTATAGGCCACACGCAAACTTTGCATGCATGACTTTCTGAAATTCCACCATAAATGCGATACATACATGGGCGTACAAATAGAATGAAAAAGTTCATTTTTAACTGCACTTGAGCATCGGGAAAAAGAGGCTCGCAGCCTTTTTGCTGCACAATATTTTTATCGCAGTTGTCTCTGAATGTCTTTGTCATCTGAGAGCTCAGTATCCAGTACAGCTCCCAGATATTTGTAGTGGTTAACAGATTTTAGATTTTTACCACCCTTGTAGCAGTAATGGAGTGGCTGTGCTTTTTGCACTCTTAGCCTGAAACGTCATACAAACAGTTTTGCTGCAGTTGAAAATATTTCCATGTGATTCTGTATAAGCCTGACACACAGAAAAAAATTTATCTTCGCAAAATTTCCGAAAATGAGAACTTTTCAGTTTTAATCAAGATGCAGACCGAACGATCAAGACAGAGTAAAAATTAGTATTCTCATACAAACACCTGGTTCCGTAATCAACTAGTGTAGTCATGGCTTTAGTGTGACAGATGTATAGGCTACTGCAGTAGTAAATCTGCCTCATTTTCATCTTGTTTTAGCAAATTCGTTCTAGCCCTATTCTTCTAGCATGTGCTTGAATTTCTGTCACAAATGAAGATCCCAAACTTGAAAAATAGCCTATGTCAATGGTGAGGGGATCTTTGAAGGCTACCATTTCGGGCAAAACGGACCAGGTGTCTTGTGCCTTTGGCGCATAACGGATCAGGTGTGTTTGGGGCAAAACGGCTTTTTCTGGCATCCATGAGTTGTGTGAAAGTTTTTAGAAGCACGTTTAAGCCTATGAGCTTTCAGGACTTGCACTGTTTGCAAAAGATAGGGTCTTGTAAAGCGTCATTTGGAGCCAAAGTGGTCTAGTAGGTACAGTAGGTGCGTTCAACACTTGACTAGCACTCATCTGACACTTTACTACACCTTTTTCCCAAGCCGTGGTACTGGGATCAACCCAGAAAGATGTAAAACAGCCCTCGTCCTAAATTTAGTTAAAAACTATCAGGTTTCGAAGCGAAAATGTAGCTGAACAACACTTTTAAAGAAATCTACTACGTTAATAATGGTGATCCGCTTTGCCCCTAACAAAAACAATGAAAAGGTCGTAGAAGAACAAGCGGTTTGACGAGGCACTAACTGCTATGTCAAGATTTCTCTTAGCAATTTGAAAGTTTCAGCAATTTGCACGGTTCAACAGTACCCTAATGTTATAAAGTTTCATGTAGGTAAATTGAGACAAAATTTTGTCTCTGTCTAAGACAAAATAGTACGCGAACACAGATAAAAAATGCCTTAACATACGAACATTTTAAACTATAGTACCTCCCAAGTTTTGACACTTCCAGCGTATTTGTGGTTAAATGCCAATCATTTACAAAATTTTCGATCAGATAACCTGTCTCAAGATAAATCTTGTAAGGAGATAATTTACGAATAGGACAAAGAAAAATCCCAATAAGATTTCTTAAAAATGATTAGAATATAAATTTTTATCTTTGTTCTTTGAGAGTTTCTACAAATGTCAAAATTGCTGTACAATGTTTTGAAAATTTCGTGGGGGCAAATGCCCCAAATGCCCCCCCCTGGTTGCGCGCCTGGATCAGATGATGCAAAACTGCAAATATTATTAACAACGTAGTGCGTATGAAATCAGAAAAATCTGATTTTGTCTTCGTTATTCGTACTACCCAGCCACCACGACACGATGGTGTGATTCAGACATTGTTTTGCTATTTACATTTCTGTGCGGGAGGTTACAATTTTTGTTGATGTGGAAACATGCACTTGTTTACTTTGAATGCATGTATATTTTTTTGAATTGCACCATTTACATACAAACCTCCTGTCCTATGATAGCTTTTGGCATTTTTTAAGAAAATTTACAAAACAGTTTTTAGTTTTGGCATGTATGCCATTATCAGTGAACTTAACTGTTGTTAGGTGACGTCATGCAAATGTGTACTGTAACTCCATTTTCATGTGTTCCGAAAAAAGTGGGCCCCATTTTTAGAGTCCTACAATCACACGCAAGTGGCCCTCAAAATAAAATTTTTTTTATCTGCCCCTGAGCTAAGCTAATGTTTTTGACAAAAAGGCGTTCACTTTCAAAAGTACAAGTAACAAGATGTCACGTTTCTTGCACCAATTTTTAAGAAACAACGACGGTTTGGTTTCTTGAAAAGGTCGTTATGTTCTTTTCATCAGGGTGACACAAAAAAACTGTCATCACCTAAACTTGAATAACTTTTGAAATAATTGATCAATTCCTTTTATTTTTCGGTTTTACCAAGTAGAATTAATGTTCTAAGAGTCTACCAAATTTCACCTTCGAGATGCCGTGGATTACCGAGCAAAAGATATTTATAGTTGAGGCATATTTTCGGCAGAAGTCTATCCACACAGCTCAAATGCAATTCAAAGAACGGTGCGGATGTCGTGAATTTCCTGTCCACTCAATGATCTACAAATGGGTGAACAAGTTCAGAACCCATAGGACTGTGCATAACCTCAATCGTAAAGACGCTAACAGACAATCACACTCTGGACGACCGAAATCATCAAGGACACCACACAACGCTGCTGCTGTCAGAGACTCTGTTGTCCACAGCCCAAGCAAGTCTGTGCGTCGGCGAAGTCAAATTCTGGACAGCACTTGGTCGACGGAGAGGAGTCGTCAGGGTCCTCCAGTGGATCCAGCAGTATGGTGCTAGCCCCCAGTCCTCAAACGAATCATTGGCATGGCTACAGCAGCGTTTCCCTGACCGAGTGATCAGCCGCAGGTGTGACCCGCAGTGGTCGCCGCATTCATCGGACTTGAACCCCCCAGATTTTATCTGTGGGGATACCTTAAGGACATGGTGTATGGCAACAACCCCCAGACTATCCGTGACCTGAAGGCAGCAATCACAGCAGCAATAAGAGTGATTCCAAGAGAAGAATGCGGGAGGGTCATCGAGAACTTGCCCGCCGGATCCAAATGTGCCTGCAGCGCCGGGGAGCTCATTTGGAGCACATTTTTTGAGCGCCAGTGAAACAAAGAGTTTTTGTAGTACAGATTTGAAACTTTGGAGATGTCTGCAACACAGGCTTGACCTAATGCAGCTGAAGGGTTGTGTCAATCGAAAGACAATTTTGGAAGTTATTCGATTTTTGGTGATGACCGTTTTTTTTGTGTCACTTTGTGTTTTTGACGGTTTCAGACGCTGGAGGATATGTCAAAGTTTATCCAATGCCACTTCGAAAGCGTTACGTTAGTCGCACTCAAAACGAAATCACAAGTGAATCAATGGATGGGTTTTCTCCTGGCTTTCAGTTTACTGCTGATTATACACCAAGTAAGATGTTCTGTTGATATGTCCTATTCTTAGCCTCTGTGGAGAATGAATCAAATTGGTTGTAGCACTAGTCGGAAAACCAGGGTTGTGATGGAGCAGCGTTTTAGTCTGAATTGCTCAATCCTCACATAAGTTTCGAAACAATTTCGCAGATCAGAACTTTTCACAAAAACTAGTTTCAATTCAAGAGTGACTTGTTCCTGAATATCACATAAGGACCGGTGTAAATCTGGAAGAAATTTGGGTTAACTTCTACACAAAGTTATATTTGATGAAAGCACCATCCGACGAGAAGCTATCTTCATAAACCAATTGTTTGTGACGTTTTAACTCGTAGTTACGTTTTTGAAAAAATTTTACCACTGTTGCGATAATTTCGTTTTAGTCACTACCGGTAATGGAGCTCAGTACTCGCAGCGCCGTTGTTGCCACGCTCTACTGAACAGCGCATTGATAATGTACGTGTTGAGTATCTTGTCCTGATCGTGACAAATGATCTAATGCTGCAAAATGCACAAAGAAAAGCAGTTTCTGAATCGAAAGCCCAAAGCACTATTTTGCGATTCATTTGAATAAACCTTTCTTCTTTGTTGTGCGTTCCCACAGTTTTTGCAGGTGCCAAATTTTTGAGTGCACACCAAAAAATGAACGTTATTTAATTTCACGCGGACAGTTAACATCTTCCAACTCTCCTATTTCTTAGTTCAAGATACACACGATAATGATTAGTTTTCGATAAACTCTCTTAATTTCTCTTTCTTTCTCTTTGAATTGATGCATTTTGTAAATCGTTATTCAACTTCCCGCTATATTTCACTCATGCTTGGACTTGGTTTGGTTTTCAAGCAACAAGTGGAATGAAAATATTTTTGGGTAGCGAAACACTACTTTTTCAGTGCGAATTTTGCAAATAAACTCATTTGAATATCACCAAGTCCAAAGCCAGGTTACTATGCCAATTTTAAAACTGTTTCCACGTACGCAATGTCGTATCAATGAAACTGAGCATAACAATTATGACAATTGAAAACACAATGCTCAAAGTGGCGCACTGGCAGGCCGAAATAAAATTAAGCAATGTGGCGAATGTTTTTCATTCAAACATCCTCAATGAGATAGACGAAAATAAAAAACGTACAAATTAAAGAATAAACATTTTTACTGTAGTTTATTTACACTTAGGTTTGCCGATAGAATAAACATTTTTACTGTAGCATTTTTACTGTTAGGTTTGCCGATAAAGGTTTTTCAGCAAGAAGCTGTATATGAAAGTTTCGTCGTAAAAATTGATCAACTTAGAAAACGCACCATCGTTTAGTTTAAGCAATGAAATTACACAAGCATCATAAATTGTCGTCAATACTGTAAAAGTACCCTTCAGTGTATTTTCCCCTAGTTCAATCCCTTGTGCCAGACCAGAAAGGAAAGATTTTTTCGTCAATGAAAATAAAGTACTGTTGAACCCATGACAGCATTCTAGAGTAAAAATGTTGTTAGATCCAGCGACATGCGAAACGACATCACCCACTGCTGAGGTCATGTCTTGTCCACCTGGATGTGTTGATTCTGTGCAAGATCCCAAGGTGTTTGGAACACTTGTGTACACGCAAGACTCTCAAATTTGTTTGGCTGCTATACATGCTGGAGTTATTTCAAGTGAGTATGCTTTAATTACATTGGTCAACAGCAAAATTTAAACAGTGATTGCAATAAGTGTCCCCAAAAGTATTTTTTATGCTGATTTCAAAAATGTTATTGCTTTTTTTGTAGCACATCTAGTTTTTGAGATATCTGTATTTTTTGGTTAACAGCTACCTGGCCTACCACAGGCCTATGAACAACAAAAGGTAGCATTGTTTTGCATTGTGACGTAACTAAGAATAATAATTGATGTAGCAGACATACTATTTGCGAAAGTAAAGCAAGTTTACCAACCTTAATTGAGTGATTTAAATCCAAGAATCTGTTTTACTGAGCGACATATTGATATCTCTGTTTACACAGGCAATTTAAAACAATAAATCTCCATTGCACATTCCGTTAATTTGAATGAATCGTATGATAGCAATCAGATTGTTTTGAATGCTTTTTAGTTGGTTAAACTAACTACCAGTGGAGCCTGTGTGGAACTCTCAATGTCATAAGCATATAAATGGGAATGCACATAGGAGTTACCAAGTACTGCTGTTTTTTATGTTTATGGGACAACCACTCTAGGTGTTACTGCGGATCACTATGAAAAGCAACATTCGTCCACAAGAAACTTGTATGTTCTTGGAGTGAACAGTGTTCAAAAGCTCAGTATCCTCCATCAGCAAATCATGATAAGTCCTGATGTCACCTCTGCATATAAAATTGGACTTGATGAAAAATTTTGTGAAACCAATGGCCAAATCCAATTCCACTTTTTTTAACTACTGTATTTGTGTAACAAGTTTCCTGATCTCAGGAGAGCTAAACTGAAAGAAGGAATTTCGTAGGCCTGTAGATTTGTAGAGGTTTTGACAGATCAACACTTCAAGTTAAGAATGTCCAGTTATGAATGCACTGGAATTACAAGCTCAGAAGGCATTCAGGTGGATATGCTCAATCTTTGTTAGAAATATTAAGGCTCATTGTTTTTCAAATGGAGATGGGCTTGCACATATCTCTAAAGATGCATTTTTTCATCACGCCAATGTTTTTTGTTTTTTTTGGAAAACTTGATGCCATAAGAGATCACCAGGGTAAATAATATTCAGGCCATGGAAACAAGATACCAGGGCTCTGAAAAGAATCAGTCATAGTATCACCTGCTGGATGTTGTCTCGTGGTGATCCAGCCACACTTTTTAAAAGAAAATCTTGTTCAAAACACTTATGGAAGTTTTTATGAGTTCCACTACCAAGGCCAGAAGTCCTCTGCTTGTTTGTTCAACTTGTTTTTTTGATCATTCGTATGAAACTAACAAACTTTATATGGACTGAATTATCAGGTCATTTTTTCACTTGGAAACAAAAGTTATTATATTACCATACAACTGTTTATATACCAAAAAACCGTTCGCTGTAGCTGCAAAATTTGACGTGCCACAAGAAAATGAATGCCAAATCTGGAATCAACACCCAAAAGTTATCTAAAAAGTTATGTCACATTCTCGTTTAATACAAAAAGTGTTTTTTGTTGACCTGTGTTATCTGCAAGGCAGTAGCTTTTGGAGAATTCGGCACAGGCTTATCATGACCGATTTGTGTTAAGTCCATTATTTTGATAAGTCGGTTGGCGCTTTGATTCAGTGTAGTCAAGTGTCTTGTTGCTTTAGCAATGCGGCTAAATTGCAATATTTCACCAGAAAAGAAACAGCATTATGGCGACTGGTCGCAGTCAAGTAAAAATAGTTTGTTTGTTTTCAACATTTTTACATCAGCGCCATCTGTAAATCACATTGCAAGTTCAGGAGGTTGTAAAGCGATTGCATACTTTCATGAAATATTGCAAACTTAGGTCACGTTCATTCATACTCTGGAAATTGAGGCATACTTTATCGTACGTGTCTATCTGATCCCTTAATCTGCTCATCACAGCGATGAAAGTTGGGGTTGAATATGGCGAAAGCTTTGAACATGAAGGTTCACAAGGGCCCAATATTGAGCAAAAAACTCTTCTAAACAAAAAGAACAAAGCTTGAATAAAAAGTCAAAGTTTCACGAATGTGAGAGGCTGCGGACCTAACCAAACCAGCGCAAACGTCTTGTTACAATACTGGAACTACCAGAATTTCAAACTACCTAGAACGGCCAAGTGATTTTTTTGACGCATGGTATAATTTTTCTGTGCGGTCATAAAGTGTTTGTGAAATGTGCGTATATTTAATCAAGTATATTTGTCAAGTATATTTGGATACAATTTCAAAGTTGATTTTTGCGTGAATCACGGTATTAATCTATCGAGTGAAGTGTTAATCTATCGAGTGAGATAAAAGTAATTTCTATCGAGTAAAGATAAAGGTAATTTCTTAAACTTTTTTGCCGATGTAGACACGCATACAAATCAAGATACTGAACCTCCTTGACACTTTAAGTTTTGTCCTAAAAAGCTTAACTGTATCTGCATCGTTGGATGACTATACCTATAGTTGTCGTATGAGCTGAAGTTGCATTTCATGAGCAATCTAAAAGCTACTGAAGCATCGTATTTTTGAATCGTGCAGTAGCATATTCTCAGAGCCTACTGGAAATTAATTTACACAAAAATCAAGAATAGACTGTATTAATGAGAAATATTTGTATCAATCTGGGTCATTTCCAATTTCTCATATGCACAAATGCTGGGTGGTTACAAGCAAATAAAAACTAACTAATGTGGTGGAAAAAGAAAATGCTCAGAAATTTGGTAAACATCGCTTTCCATGGTCAAATACACCATACACTTGAATCTCCCAGCAAATTCTTCAAATTAAACCAACAGCTAACGTACACAAATATCGGTAGATATGTAGCCACTTGCAACTTAAAAGGACAACAATAGACGGGATAGAGCAGACTGTCAGGAGATTCCATAGAGGTGGAATCCACACCGCAGCACTTGAATCACTTTTGAGTTTGACCCTAAACAAGATAAAGTAGTATCGAAACGTGTTGGAAGGTATCACCACATTAGAAACAAACCGCAATGCTTTTCATGTTATTTTTGTTGAGGAAGAAGACTGCTTTCCTGGACATTTTCCGAGAAATATAGTAAGGCAAATATTGAAGAGAAAATTAATATTTAAAAGGCACTGCTGAAAAGGCAAGAGTCGTTACAGTTGTACCGTACTTCGTCTCTGCCGCTCAATGATCGTGTCTGCGCTTCGTATCTACAGGATAGTGCGCTTTTGCGGGCAGCTTTCATTCCCCATCAGCTTTCGTGTGAGCCATTCTCTCTCCTGTTTATCCGCGTGTACTTTAATTATAAGATTCCTGGCTTTGCTGTAACTGCAACAGCTTTTTTGACAACAGTATGAGAGGGGTTATTTAATTTCTTTTTAACAGTCGGTTATTTACCACATACTGGATATCCTTTTATGCATCTTATAGGCTTTACTGGTAGTGACATTCGAGTTAGGTGCATAATGGCTGGTTGCATCTGCATGTTGGATTTTATCACTTCATTAATTTTTTGCTACTTGTAGGCAGTAGGCACCTGGTACTGACATATAAAGAGAAAAGGACAGTGATCCCGGATCGCACTTTAATTTCGATACGGGATTTTCCTGTTTTTCTCCTAAGTCCATCCTGCGCCAGATATTAGTGATAACACGTTTCCTGTGAGTACAGGGCAACAATCACTCTATAGATGCGATCCAAGAATTGGCGCGTAAAATCTCACCAGATCGACCCAGACGCATGTCAAATTTAGCAAGATTTCAGTTTATCATCGAAGAAAACTGGTGTGGTGCTCTTAAATATTGAGGTCAAGTCACTACTACCGGTAATCTGCTGAACGATCAGATTTTGTGTCAGTTCAAACCTGTACAAAACCCATTATTTTGTAGTGCTTGCTCTTCAGTAATTGTTATAACATTTCGAACAATTTCTTTTGCAACGTTTTATCAAAAATCTTTATTTTATCATTCGCAAAAGCTTATAAAAACTTTCATTTTATTTTTTTAGTAAACAATTGCTGTGAAATCAGATCTATTTTAAATATTTTCAACCAGATGCTGGAGGTAACGTGACTATCTACATGCTTACTGGAAGAGATACCTACGAAGGCAGCACTCGAAATGGTGTCACGTCCAAATCTTTTAAAGATTGGAGTAAATCTATGTTTTTTCTCAACGGATTTTCAGGAGGTTAGTTTATAAATATTGCCTCGCCATGCTTTTGACCCCGCTCATGCGAATGTTGACAACGTTGACAACGTAAATCAGGTTTCAACTAAATTTCAAAAAGACTTAAAATACACACATTAACCTGATCCCAGTAGCTGATTTTTCTAAGCATTCTGTTGAGCAGTCACATCGAAATATACATACGTTTTGTTTTTTATGAGTAAAGGGGAAGGGTTACTGCCAAGATGACAGTGCATACCTAACGTGTGAAAACAAAAGCTGTGCGTGAAATCTCAAGTGCCATTTTTGCATAAACAAGTCTGGGATTTCAATGGAGGAGAAACATCCCGTAAGGGAATTCGCTACAGACAAACTGAGTCGACACGCGTTGCTCATAGCTAACCTCTGTTGTACTTGTGAAAGGAATTTTGTCATTTTGGCTAGAGATACCTTGCGTACCTCTTACATTTGTTGAAGGAAAGCATGTTTGTTTTTGAAAACATATATGTTTTGAAATACAAGTTTGTTTTTTTTGGAACACATGAGCTGGAGAATAATTGCTGAGTTGTTGAAAAAATTGTTTGTGCTCGTAAAGCGTTTGGAATCATTTTGGCAATTGTCACCCATATATTCAAGTTTTTAAGGTTACCTGAGCATATATTCAGGATATTAAGGTTACCTGAAACAAGCTGAATTTGGAATTTGAGGAGACGAAGAACAGAACGGCAGGTTTGGAATAAAAGATAAAAAGTTTACAAATCCAAGGTTTCATTTCGTTGACTGCAATGGAAATCAACTTGAAAAAGAAATCAATCACACCTGGATGAAATTTTATATTAATGCAAACGTAATGCAAAGATCAATTTAATGATCTCCGTGAAACAATTACAGCTGCATCTGTTCTTCAAGTGGAGTGTTTTTATCAAGTCACACCCGTGAAATGCTTGTTCATCCCAGGATAACCTTCACGATTGTAACCGGACCAAATTGAGCATGAATAGTGCAGCATTTTGTCTAGGGTTGAGAGCAGGGAATGAAATATCAGACAGATATGAGACAGACTTTCGTTGGCGTTTCAGAACAGTTGGATCAATCGTGTGTTTCAGGTGTTGTTCACGATCCTACCACCAGGTGGCTTAACCTTTACTCCCATTTTCCATACCGCTGTTATATGGTAGCCCGTTCGCTTTGCACCGTGTAAAATATTTGTCATCTTTAGAAGAATAACTGCAATAATATTTTCAAAAACAATTTTTAAAAAATTATTTCAATGGACAAGTTCTTTGAAAATAAATACTTTTTTTTCTCAAAATACAAATGGATGAAAAGCATTTCATGAGGAAATTTGTTTTCGTTACTTTGCTCAACTTCCCCAGTGGAGTGTTTAACATTGACGTTTCCGAATAAACCACGTTGTAAATTCACATGTTGCAAGTTCATTTCTTGATGGTATTTTTTCATTCTAGTATGGGGAAACAAGATGAACAATAAGTGAACACCGTAGTTTAACCATTTTGCATCAGATGTTCATAACTCCAACAAGTCTTTTCATGTCACCTTCTACAAACAATATAGGGATTGCATCTTCTCATATTATGAATAGTTTGGTTTTACTAAACCATGTTTAGCTATATGCCTTTCTGGGATTGCGTCTGTCTTCTCAAGGAGTTTAATACTGGCTATGAATGTAATCGTTTGATTGTCGTATCATTTTCGTGCGTAAATTGCTCTGTTCGATAACCGCGCTTCGGGCATCACGCGGACGCGTAGATTCCAACCGGTTTCAGATCATTGTGAGTCAGTACCTAGTAGCACGCAGTAGCTTGAACAGTTCGCTCTTGAGTTCTTCCATCTGTAATTACTTTATTAGTCTCGTTAGCCATGTCGACTTTTCAGTGTACTAATAGTCCATAAAGGCATGAACTCTCGTAACATTTTACTGAACTGAAAAGTCGAAATGGCGTAATCGATCAAAGTCAGTACACAAATACACGGAGCTTAATGCATACCCTTTTCCGGGAATTGAAAAAATGGTGCGCGAACTGCCTCGTCATAAGTAAGTACTTCTCGACATTCGACCTCCGCTCTGCTTACCATCAAATCCCCATTCGCCCGACTGAAAGAAGGTATAACTATAGAGCACTTGAGGCAAATCGCCAACTTTTCCAATTCAAGCGAATGCCGTTTGCGGTGACGAATGGTGGTGTTTGCTTCTAAAGAATAATGGACAATCCTATGGCAGAAGAACAGTTGGACGATACACATTATTACAGGGAAACTATAATTGTCGCCGGTTAATCTTATCAGCAGCACGATAATAACGTACAGAAATTGCTCCAACGCCTTCAACGCAGGATGTTTACGCTGAATCACATTAAAACAATTAAGTCAGTCTCATACAATACTTGTTAGGATATCGAATTAGCGAGGGAGTAATTCAACACGACCCAGGCCGTCTGCGGCCTTCAAAAGTTATGCCTGCTCCTCAAAGTCCGAAAGGACAAGTAGTGGTTTTAGGAATGTTCGCGTATTACTCCAAGTGATACCACGTTTAGCCGAACAAGTCTTGCCTCTCAGGTCATCCTCGTGTCACCTTGACACATTCGCGTGTCATGCTTTTGAATCGAAGCAACAACTCGAACAAGCGTCAATTCGTGCAATTGACAAAACACATCCTTTTGTCGTCGAATGTGATGTGTCAGAATTTTCCATTTCAGGGGGAGGCCAGCAGGCTCGTAACGCCTCCTTATAAAAATGTGTTAGACATAGTTTGAAACTATTGGACATAGTTTAAGTAATTTGGTCCCTTTTCAGAAAACTTCGCCTCCCCTGGTGTCCCAAGCTGGTTACGGGCCTGGAGGCCAATCGCGTTCATGTACCGAAAAATGCAGAGGAGTGAAAGCCACGGCGCACCAGTGGAAAAGGAAACAACAGCTATTAAAGCAGTTCGTAAATAAACGTCAACAGCCGTTCACGAATATCACGGGCCAATGTTCTGTCGCCTTTATGCTTGTAATAATACCAGATCAAAGGTAACAAACAACAAAATTAAAAGTTGGCGGCTGGAAATTTCAATGTTAAGTTACGATACAAATATCAATTGGGAAGACTCAACATGGCCGCAGATTGAGTCGAAGCCCATGCACTCGTTTGTAACAATGGGCAACGCTAATAGAAGTACACGGCAGGTTATGCCACCTACGCATTCAGGGCTTAAATCGCTACGTTAGGCAAAAATAATCTGCCCTTTTCTGTTCAAGACATCAAACAGGTTTGCAGGGATTGCAGAATTTGCACGGAAGTCAAACTGCGCTTCATACAACCGCCCCGCTCGTCAAAGCACTACGCCCCTTTGACCGCATTTCCGTGGTCTTCAAAGGCTCACTAAAAACTTTTATCTGCATACGGCGGTTGATGAATATTCTCTTTAACCTTTTACCTTCCAATGTTCAGATTTGAATACTGCTACAGTGATCAACTGCTAAAATCTTATCTTTAAACCTTGGCAGTCGCAGTATTTTGTTTGACAGCGTATATACACAGAGATAGGGGAGCTTCTTCATGTCGCAAGAGCTTAAAACATGTGCAGCATATCGATAGCGACAAGATATTCAACTCCCTGCAATCTGACTGACAACTCTCAAGTGGAAAAATTCAACGGCATTATCTAGAAAAGCGACACTAGCCTTGAACGCGTGCTGGCTGCCTCCCATTCAATGGGAAATGTCCTAATAGACTCTCCATACACTCAGGTCACGTCTGTATTCAGCCACCAACTGCACGCCGCAAGAGCGTCTCTCCTGTTTACCACGTCGTGCAGCATGCGGAACTTTTGTAGCAACCACCTGGCTAACACACAGACAAATTCTTGTTGCGACATTTTGTGAGACCTGACAAGCACTCGCCTTTGGTAGATGAGGTGGAACTGACGGACATTATTCCTGCATGTGCATGAACGTCAAACGGCAGTCGCGTTGAAACATTTGGAGCTAACAGGTCGCGCCTCGACAATCTTTCCTGGGACATTCTGGACACGTGGCTGAACCAACATAGCTGGGATTTTTTGATTCGGAGCAACAGCGGCTCTGAATTCAGAGCATCGAAATTTTCACAGCTTCACACTTTGTGGCAAAGTGTCACACCGTGAAATCTTCGCAAAAATCCGACCGCTGCCCCTTTCACTTGGGATTGTATTCCTTTAGTCATTACTCAAGATTCATAACAGTTGATGAGGAACGGAATATAGACCGGTCTGAAAACGGAAAGTTTTTCGGTGTTTGAAAATTCCAGTTTTGTTGACCAAGGAGCAATGAAACTCACACAAAACTGCGTTTGCGTCATTAATTCGCGCGTCATTCTGCTTGTTCCACCTTCCATCTCTAGTGAATACCACTCCAAGTACTTGAACTTCTTCACCATCTGCCGTGTATTGCCAATAACATGCCGCATTCACTGCCTTGGGTTTGCGGAAAGGCATAATAATTCCGGTCTTTTCAGTGCTGATTTTCATTTCGGCTTGACCGCACGAAGCACAAAACCGACCAAGTGCATGTTGAAGGCCCTGTTGAGAAGATGCCAGCAGTATTAAATCGTCCCCCAAAAGCAAACGGTTGATCCTGCAACTTCAAATGATGACGCCCTCGTCGACCAAGCTGCGACGTTCTATTCAATTCTAATGCACTGAAGAGTATTGGTGATAGCATACAACCTTGTCGGAGTCGAAGAGCCACGGTGAATGGTTGTGGTTTAACTCAGCCAACACGAACACAAACGTTTGAGTCGGAAACAGTGACTTGATGGTCAGTAATAAGATTTCTCGACAATTAGTTGGAGTGTGATGATTTCGTCTACAGTGCTACGGTCAGGACAAAAACCGCACTGGGTATCCTCCAGCTTTGATTCAGTGATTTCACGGCATCTTTCTTCAAGGCACTTAGCAAACAACTTTCCTGGAAACCCAAGGATTGATACGTCCTGTTGTCTGCTGCCTTAACTCCTGTCTTTATTTTTGTGAATGGTACGATTGGCAAACCCAGTTTGCCAAACTTTCGTGGTCTTCCCAAAACACCAGCAGGCCATTTAACACACGAGTTAGCCAAAGAATTCCTTCTCGATTGTAGGCTTTGAGCATTTCAGGCAGAATTCATTGCAGCCTACAGCTGTTGCGACCGCTCCGTTGGCGTTGCGTTTAATGTGCGATTCATCACGAACGGGATGTCCGTGAAGAATAACACCGATGTATATGTGGCACGAACAAGCAATAATAGAGTGATCATGGCATGTGATCACTATTGTTGCTTGCTGCCACAGTGTGAAGCTTTGCGCACTTACCGCTCAGTCTCTACGATGGCAACACAGCCTTGCAGCTTTCAGTATTTTGACTGCTAGGTGGACTTAGTCTGCAGTAATGGCCTGATTTTATGGCTCCATGTATAATTCCTAGATTTGCTATTTTTTGTCGTCAAGTTTTTATATTTTCAAGTTTTTCATAATTTCCAAACAACGCCTTGTACTGGTACTTTCCTCCCTCATATGCATTATGCAACCCCCTGATTCTCCGGTTGAGTGATAGTGATTGTGTTTAAAAGATATTTGAAAGAAACTGTCTGTCTGCCAAGGATGTCCTGCTCAATACTAAGTAAAACACCATTTTCAACTTTGACAGGTGAAAGATTATGAGATATTTTGACCGAAAACACCGGGATGGTTTTGCAGCATACTGTGTTGGCTTGCCAATAATTGGAATCCATTTTATGTCCGTAAATCCAATTTATTTTCAGTTTCAGTGATCAGCATATACTGTAGTGTAGTCACGATCAGCCATATATTCTCTTTTGCAAAACGGCCTGGAAAATGCAGCATATTCAGACTGTTAAAAAAAGACACAAGACTCTGAAAAATTGGTATATTGCATTTATCGATTGCTATTTCTCCAGATGTCAACCAATGCACCGTAGATCAATCCAATCCCTGTCAAAATGGTGGAACATGTGTTTTGAACCAACAAAGCTGTATTTGCCAATGCCCATCAAATTGGGCAGGTCCTATGTGCAATCAAGGTAAGTTATTTTGTAATCTTGAAAAGGTTTCTTTTGGAGATGTGCTAAGTTAAAACACACCTTGAAAAAAACAAGGTTTAGTGGAATTTTTAATTGATTTCAAAAGAAATATTTTGCGGATTGCTCAAACACCTGAAAGGTATCAACATTTCTATTTCTTTTAACCGTTAATTATTGTCTCAGTTCCATGATGTCTTCCTTTCCCGAACGTCCATAATGGATCTAAATATGCTTTTGAAATCAATCAAAGTTACTGAAATTGTTTTTTCTTCAATCCATCGACTGGTCGAAAAAATATTTTTGTAATTGTCAACATATTTAATCATGATGATTACATCGATTTACTTGAGTGCCAAATAAGGTTGTCATCACAACAAAAATATGATCTTGATATAAATGACACAGTAATGTTGACATGTTTCCCGCTGTTTAAAGCTATTTTTTGCAAGCACGCATTCATTGAACGCCAAGACCGTTTACACGAATCCTAGATTGAAGGAAGTATTTGGTCAAAAAGAAACAAAATCAAATGCGCCTCGTTGAAACCCTGCATGAATGCACCAAATGCCAATAACATCAGTTCAAACTGGAGTCTTTGTGTTTGTCATACGAACAGGCATTGTCACGATGTAGATCATTTCTTGCTGCTTTAAGGGCGGCATTAGCTCAGTGGTAAAGTGTCCGCCTCCCAGCTGGAAGGTTGAGTGTTCGATCCACAGCCACTGAGTGAATTGCCGTAGCGCTCCTTGGGCAAGAGCGTTCACCTCAATCGCCCTGGCAAGAAGCACAATTCAGGCTTAGGCCTGCCGCCAATTGCCGTCGCCAAAATTAACAAAAAAAAACAAAAAACTATT
>Ga0210059_1005308_pt1 | contig 20753 bp, 10 predicted proteins | sample Ectturendosymbi2_FD_188042 | JGI IMG/M metagenome (GOLD analysis project Ga0210059, IMG submission 188042) | Ecteinascidia turbinata endosymbiont from Florida, USA - Sample 2 (SPAdes) (version 2) | ecosystem: Host-associated > Tunicates > Ascidians > Unclassified | place: Key West, Florida...
AACAGCCCTTGCGAAGGTGCCTTTTCACTAGTGCTGATGAATCACAAAAGTGACTCAAAAGTTGTGATTATCAGTAAACGTTTTTTGTTGCACTGCCTTCTACCAAAATGTGCTCCTGTACGGAAGTCCATAGATTCTGTGAATGTTTCGAATCGACCAAATTTACGTTGCAGCAGTACCGATGCTTCAGTCCTAAATTGAAGAAATTGAAGAACTGCCCGCTTACAGCTGATTTGACGACCACACCAGGTGTTCCTTGTAAAGTCGGGCGTGTTTGACCGGTTATCACACACTGCATTTCCGCGGTTGTTTAGCGCCATCCCAAGCGAAAACAGACCAAAGGCAAAATGGTGGCATGCAAAAAATCGATACGTAATTATCAATTATTACGGCAATTTCAAACCAATTCTTAAGAGATGGAAGAGCGAAGCACATTTTAAAGACAAGCAGTTTTGTTTAGAAGTAGTTGCTTGGTTAAAGAATACAAGCAAGCCTTTTTTCAAATGAGAGTTTATACTTTGGTTGTTTGCATTAAGTACTTTGTTCAGCGAAAACTACGTAAAATCTGCTGTATCCCGCAGTCAGTCAAGAGGAAATTAAAAATTAACCTTGTTTCTTATGTTACAAATGAAATTTTACTTCCTTACCTGCGCAGTACGTTTGACCTTGAGCTTTTCGCATCAGCGTTAGAGTTACAGCCATTGATGTACTTTTTCGGCCAACATAAGCAATCTTCCCAGCCAGGCTTAGAATCGATTAAGTAGTGAGACGATTTTTGTAAAGTACCGTTGCAATTCACGTGATTGTGGATTTGTGTTTGCCAAATCCATGCGACAGGACCAGTCAGGCTTAAATGGGCATGCAGCCACAAAATGCGATAAAACAGGCCATGCCTCGTGCGGCACAGGCAATTTTGTGGAAAACGATTTGTCACGCGATATGCACCAAAATTTACCTTGACAAAACGTTAAACTGTGAACGGGCTTGCCTTGAAGAAAACTTCTGTCTTTTCACTTCTGCCAGAACAGGTCTTGTGAACGGAGAGAGAACAAGCAGGTGTGACAGCAGTCGGCAGCACTTGCATTGTTGTGTAAGCAGAAGAGTTTTTGGCATTTGTAACCAGCTTGCCAAATTGAGTTGAATAGTTTCCTTGTGATACTGCAAGAATATCACAACAAGTTTGTTCTGGTAGAACTTGTAGCGCTGTTCTTCAAAAAGGTTAAAGGTAGAATGGTGAACTCGAGCAATTAATTCGCCAATAAATGCAGATCAGTTGCAATGAATGCGCGTATAGCCAGTGCTTGCCAAGACTTTCTGAAACATAAAAGCAATAATGTCATTGGCAAAACGTAACTTGTTCTATGTCAATGTCAAATCAGATGCATTACTGCAGTATGAAGCTTAGATCTGTCAGCATGCAGCGGTTCAAGTAGAAAACAATAGTTTTTGACAAAAATTTTAATTTTTTATTTATTTATTTTATTCCGCAGACTCATGGTCCACATCACAAGCATAATTGATAAAAGCTCAGGACCTTTTATTAGCAATATTAAAATTGTCGCACAAGAATTTTCGATACCATCCTGCAACATTTTACACCATTCAGGCAACCAAACAAGCTATAGGCCTAATGCTTTTGCGGGGTTTCAATTGTAGAGTAATTTTTCCCTTTGTTAACCACAATCGTATAAAGTTTTGTACGCCTTTCAATCCAGAAAAGTGACCAAGGTCATCAACATGGTGATGTGTCAATCGAGGTTGCGATGTGTTTCTTGTGGGCTATGTATTTGCAGCGTTTTGGTACAAGGTAAATGTTTAAAAAACACAGTCCTGCAGTGAGGTAAATACCGTATTAGTTCTTAGTTACCTTTACAAGTTGGAAGTTTTGGATGTATTATGCAGATGCTAGAATACTACATAGCAAATAATGGACTCAACAGATATTTAAGTTTTTCGAGCATTTCGGTTGTATTCGGAAAATCTTCCAAATGTATGCTTCTTGTTTCTTTAAGCATAATGAGGTTTGAGTAGATTCAAAAACCAAAAGCATGCGCACCAAACCTGCATTTGATGCAGAACGCTTCTGCTTAAAACGAGTCAAATAATCCTGCCTTAATTTTTTTCAAGGTTATTTATTCTCATGCTGGCGGCTTTCCAGGTTTCAGTGATCTCCTTGCCATACTTTCTTGTTATGCAGTGCGTTACATCATAAGCGCACGTTTCAGTAACACGGCCTGCCATAAGTTGCCATCTCGAGGTCTAAATAAATGATGGTATCGGTTTGTTGACGTAAATGCATGTTTCTGCGCCTTGCAGTCAGAAGAAGATAAACAGAGAAATCAGACGGACGACTGCAAAGGTGAATAAACTACTGACTGGTATTTCTCCCTTCATTAAAAACGTATTCTGGCATCAGGGCTAGTGGATATTTTTTGCCCCCACTTCCTGATTATCTGTTGAGCTGTCTTGTCAAGTGTTAACAACAAGTATGTGGGATAATGTGCTCTTCATAAACAATGGATGTAATACTGTAGTTACCAGAGAAGTAAACAGCAAAATTTTTTTCGGACTTAATCAGGTTTTCAAAAAATTTTGCAACACATTGCAAATATACCTGTGTAATAATTTCGTAACGTATCATTTCATCCACTGCTAAATTAAAAAACAGATGAGCACAATACTATCTGCACCACCGCCTTGCCGAGACACAATAATCAAACACCTGAGCATGTTGCTAATGCTATGTTGTTTATTTGAGTAATCCTTGCGTGAGCTTCCAGCGGTTGCTGTTCTACCTACTGCTGTCCAGAAACTCCAAAACATTTTTGCTGACGTATGTTGCTACTGACTGAAATTGTATTGAATAACCTTTTTTGGGTACGCAAAGGTAGGAAGCAGTGCGTTCGTTTGCTGTTTCTGAAAGAATGACAAAATAATTCAAATAACTCAATTTCTTCCTCGCTTGCGGCGTGTGCGATGTAAAGTTGCAACCAAGTTGAAATGACGAATATTTAAAAAAAGTGGTGCAACAATAACGCACTTATTTTAAACACAAGCATTTCGCAGATATCGCAGAATAGTGTCTTTGCCTGTAACAGAAACACTCCGAAGTAAGGTAAATGACTGCTCAGGCGTAGGACACGATCACAGAAGCCGCGACAATTTCTCCAAGTTTTGTTTCGGGAAACATTAGTCCCGCTAACTTCAAGCCAATTCCAAACCAACTGGAATTAAGACGAATTTCCTGCAGGGTTTTTGGGATGTCGTTAGTGGCACTTATCTCGTGTCTGCCGACAATTACCAATTGTGTGTCGCATTCTTTTTGAATGCAATTGGCTCGTTCGTGAACATCGACGACTACGCGAGATGTAAATTCGTTCGCGAGTTTCGTCGTCGATGTAATGGAGCGTCAAGTGACAATTGAGACGAGAAAAGCAGACATGGCAATTGTCCCGGAAAAGTCTTCCACTGACCCCTGACGAAGCAGCGTAGGTGACTTCCGAGCTGTCGAAGTCCACGGTTCGGCCCCGACTCGAAACGTGCGCGAACAGTCAACTTCTGCTGACCTCGTGACCGAAAGGCGAACTTGGCAAGACGTATTTTATTAAAATGCAAACTCCCTTTTCTTGCGCTGTAAATCTAACTCGTTTCTGGCTGAGCCACTGAACCGAACCGATCCGACGTCCCTCACTGGTAATTACCTCGGTGTTATATAAAATCTCATTATACGAAGCGGGAGCAGGTTGAACGCTGCTTTCGAAAAATGTAGCTGTTTTGCGTAACTTTTTGCATTACCGAACAGCATTTGAATGTGGTAGGCTTAATTTATCATAACTGGTATTCTTTTCTTTCTTTTATACAGTTCGGAATATAGTACCCCAGGGTTTCTCCAGGCATTCGATCACTTTTTCGATAAGATTTAGCTGTCGAAGCTCGTGCATCAAATGGTAACCTAGCTGTTTAGAGCGAAGGTGTTACATTCCACATTTGATGTAAGCTAGGATATCAAGCCTTATTTCCTTTGAGTAGAGGTTGAGTTTTTCACATTTCTGCGTTTTCAAGTGGCATGTCGTTTGCAGTGCATGTTATATGTGCAGTGCTGATGTGCCGGGCAAGTGACTTGTTATTAACTTTATTCGAAAGATGTACACTTAGTAGTGGCCATACTGAGCACGCTTAAAAGCAAAACGTAAAGTAATAAAAAATAGTTTATCAAATATTATGTACAGTATGTTCACTACGCGGAATGTTTTGAAGACCATAGTATTGTCTGCCACTTTTTCAAATGCTGTCAAAAATATGCAAGAACTTGTAGAGTGTAAACTTTTAGTTGGGGTTGAGTGCATTTCACCATTTCAAAAAAAGGACGTGTTAGAGATTGACACTGTGACAGTTGAAAACCATACTATAAAGAAGTTCATCCAAATACAAAACTAGGACTTTTTTTCTTTTGGTTGACATATCAATGCATAGTTGCGTTTTAATAGGTGAATGCGTTTTTAAAATTCGGTGCCACCACAATATTGTGCTTCCAGTTTTCGAAAATTTGTAAAAAGGTATGATCAGCTTTCCTAGCCGAGCATTGCACAACTACACGAGGCAGAATAAAATTCATATGAAATGAACAGCTTTTTGACTCAATGCGTGACACGTTTCGGTTAACACGATCACGGCAAAAAGACATTTATAACCGCCAGGTAAGGTCCATACTTACATGGCGTTGGAAAGTTACTCGAAAATCTTTCCACTTTCTGGATATCGTCCATCACGAAGCAACTGTTTTCAAAAGGGACCTGATTTTCAAGTTCATTGGAAACTTAAGCGGCTAAAACATGTTCAAAACGTGGGGCTACAATCGCAAACAACTAGATTCGATTGGTTACGTGTAGTGACTCCCAATTTATTTGCTATTTAGAAAAAAGTACGATTCTTTGCGCAGGAATTGTGCCTGAATGATTTGCTCGGCAAATTCATCTTAGTTTTCCATGCAAAAGTTAACCGCTTTCCTTCAAAACTGTTTCAATTTTTTATGTTCCTGCAGTAAAGCGGCTGAAAAAAAACGCTGGCTGGCTAAGGTGCCAAGCGTGAAATCGTTGTATACACGGCGAGATCACGTTTTGTGCGGCAAAGACCACAGGCGACGCTTGCCAACAAGCACCATTTTGTTCAAGTCATGTCGCAGCCGATTAGCTGAGGCTGCACAGCTTTTAATGAATCCAGCGCAGTTTAATGAATTGAGCGCTTGCATCCAATTTCCCAGTGCATTTTGAAATAAAAAGATATTGCCGACAGCTCGAGCTCTGGTCAGGATGCCACTGGTTGCAGAGGAAAAAGACTGAGAGAAACCTTCACCCATTTATGAAAAATGAGGGTCAATAAATCAAGCAGAAAACACACTTCTATTGTTAATCGATAAAGGAATCGATGAATGAATGAGTTTGACTACGGGGCAGGGATGAACCGCATTTCACGCAGATTAATCTTAAATGTCGATTGATAGCCAGGGCGTGAAAAGACCGTTGCTGAAACTTTGGTTATTCACGTAATCTTCAAATGAACGTTTCAACATCACGGGTACCAAATTTTTGTTTTGATGGATTATCTGGCAACATCAGTTGCTATTGAGTCTTCATAAAAAAAGCTGAAAGAATTTCTTGGACAACCTACAACGAAATGAAGCAGCAGCAAAATTTGAAAAGAGGAAGGCTCCATGCATGGCCAAAAACAGACATCCTGCAACATAAATAATTTGAATTGCTTACTTTTGAAAATATAAAATTCCTCATATTTATTTCTGAAACGACTATTTAAGTTTTCTTTAAAAGCAGAATTTGTTTGAAATTATTTGTTAACTTTTGCATATGAGTTTTTACGCTATCGAATTTTTTTCCAAGGTTGCTTAGCGTTTCATCATTTAAACCAGTAGATCACTGACTGCTGGGTTTGTAAATGAAGTAAAACATGCTGAACGGTATTTCTCTCTCACAGCACCCACCTTCACAATTGAACACAGCGTTATTGATTCGATTTACGGTTTCCAGCGAAGAAAACTAAGTTATTTTCACTCAAACTGAACCCAAGGTGTGCCCGTGCACGAGTACGTAGGTAATTGAGCACAGACAAGTGTAGACACAGTTTTTGGCGTATGCTGATGACGCCTACACACAAACAATGCAGATTTTGCTTGCTTATCTTTTTCCTTGCAGAGATAAACGCTTAGGTTGTGCACAGCCCTCTCTATTTTGGTCAGTATGTGGTGCATCCTCCAATGAAACGAATTTGAGTGAAGGGCCCTGAACGTTTCATCGCCCCAAACTATAACTTATCGCAAACAAAAATCGCTGCCAGAACTACTTTCTTGTATGCAACAAGTTCGCAGAGAGCTGTTACCACAAAACGAGAGGAAAAACGTGGAACGGGTGCGAAAGAACAACGATATGGATGGCCGTATATGGCTCTGACCAGCTATGAAGCTTTTGTTTTTAAATCTTTCAAAGGGAAGAAAGTTAATTTGCCGTGGTATTAAACTTTGTCATTAAACTGCTGCGTGTGCCTTATTTTGTTTGTTTGCTTTGCAAACACATTATTCCTTCCTAGAGTCTATGAGGAAACGTTTCCTAATATACGAATTAGTCGCACTTATTTTTAAGGAATAGATTGTTATGTTGACTTGCTCAGCATTTCAGCACAATGCTGGGAAGCTCAATTTACTTCTTTTTAAAGTGTTACTATTAATTTTGCACTAACTAAGTTACCTTTTGGCTATGACAGCACCTTTCTGAAACTTCCAGAAAGAGTTTTACAATAATGATAAACCCATGCTTGAGCTACATCGTAATGAATTGCTGTCGTTGTTCTAAATAACATGTTTTGAGAAGTTGGAAATAGTTTGCTCAGTGCATTATGCTGTTTTTCTTTTTAGGCAAGCTGGTGTACGAAAAACGTATGAAAACATTTTCTTGTGTGCTGAGTTTTCAGGACATAAAGCGATCCCCGCGGTTTACAACGATTTAGCGTTATCAACGATGTTACTGAAATCCGTTGTTGGAAAATTGCGTGTGGAAGACGTACGAAATTTTTGCCTTCAAATTTTTCAATTTGCAGAGCAACATATTGACAAAGAGTTGACGCCATTTTCTCCCGCCGCAACTTTTCTTGACGTTTGAAAAATGTTAGACAAAAATAAAACCTGACAGATTTTTGTTAGGAGATACGACAAAAGGCTAATTGTGAAAATTCCATTAATTCAAAGTAGCAAGAAAACTGTTCACTGGAATCGGACACCTTTGTAAGGTAAATCATATGCGAATCATACTCGTGGGAGACTTGACTCACACAACAAGATTAAGCCAAGCAAGCAAATTTTCAGATGATATTTTCACGTACGCAGTGGCGGAACCAAACTTTCTTGAAATTGAAAACACGGCTGAAAAAAGACTGCTTTCAAAAATAACATTTAGCATACGCATCAGCTTTGGCCAGGCATTAAATTTATGTCAAGAATTTACTTCGTTCAGGTGATCGAGTAGCTTCTCATGTTGATCCTGAAATCCTCTTGCTGATTTCAGCCTAAAGGAAACTTCAGTAGCCTATCCCTTTAGCAGAGCAATGGCGTGGCTTATCGTGGCAAAACATAAGAATGTTTTTGGTACATAAGAATATTTCTTGCTAAAGTACAACATTATAAAAACTTAAGATCGGAATATGTAAAAAGAAGAATATACAGTTTACATTAATGTACTTTTCAAGCATTTTATGCTTTGCCATTTTATGTTTCAAGCATTTTATACTTTGCCTAAAGGCGAATGATATCTTCAGGGGATTTTTTAAATGCTTTAGAGCTGGAAACGTTTTCTAGGATTTTTCAACATACATGCTTGGAAAAAATGAAGAACGCGAAAATTAAGTTTTCCTTGTTTTTTTCATTCTATAAGAATTTCATTCCAAGAATGTTAATATTTTCAAGACAGTTAAAATGAAGCAACACACTACATTTTAACTAAATTCGAATATGTTTGAACAGCTTTGCTCAAATTTTTGCAATATTTGTCCAATGCTCTTGAAACATTTACAGTTTTGACAGCTGTGATCTCTCAACCCCGGATCCTTAAACTAAGTGGTGAATAAACCCCGGATCCTTAAACTAAGCGGTGAATAAACTAAGTGGTGAATAAAAGTGGTGAATTAAACTAAGTGGTGAATAAAATGCCCTTTAGAAGTCTTCTCGTTTTTGTAATATTTTTCAAATTGTTTTCAGCACATGAGCGTATGGGACCTGCATTCATTGAATGGCCAACTTCATTCATGTAAACTTACAGACGAGACTTTTCTGTAAAATATCTGTATTGCCAATTTTGGTCATTGATCAACAGTAAATAAAAGTATATTTCCTGATCTGAATGAATTGATTGAAACCAAGCTCGAGAACCTCACATCAACAACAGCAATTTACGTCCCATCAGCTTCTCTCTGTTTGTGAATATATAACCGTTTGTTGGATATTATTTCATGGCTGCGAATACATAGGAGGTGGGAGAAGCACTTGCAAATTTTGAAAAGTCGAGGTAACATGTAATTTTGTGCAGTAGTCACACCTGTTGAAGGTGACGTAAAATGTGAGCACCAGCGCCAAACAGCAAAACTTTACTTGCGTTTACTCTCTGTTGCGGGCAAATTGCAATGGGTTTCAGGCTACACTGTTTAACAGCGCAAGCAAAACACGAAAATGAAACTGATGGAATGCGAGCGCAGTGACAAAAAAACGCAAACGTTTGAGAGACGTTTGTAACATCAGTAACTCTTGCCATTGGATATGAAATCGTCGTAAGCAAAAGAGATGCTCGCCAATTCTGCAAAGTTAACGACGAAAAAATATTGTTGGCTATTTCTTTGCCGGTGGTCCAGCTTTTCGCCAACGGTGGTTATGCGTCAAGGAAAGAACGGCTGGCTTGTAAACATTACGGCATAACGGCAGATCGTAATCTTTTTTCTGCACCTGTACTTTTAATGGTCTAATCCAGTAAATTTAAAATTAAAGTTTTTTGAGTTACTCAGTGATGGCGCGAAAACGTCGCAGATTTTATCGTAACCTTGCCTACCACTTGCAGATCACATAGAATAGTTCTGGTAAACTTTACGTCCGGTCAAAATTCCCGTCCATGTCTTAAGCGACAATTCGGCTTGTGCATTTTGCAAGTCCTGCATGTGGCAAAAATGAGGTGAACTCAGCCGCATAATCCCTGGTTTTAGGCGAGACACTAGCAAATATTCCTTCAACTATGTGCCATCGCTTTATCCGGAAATGGAGACTCCAAGACTGAACAAACATGCTAAGATAAGATAAAAGCGCAAGCATTCTACATTTTGTGGGTTGTTTTGCTCTAAACCAGGTGTCTCAAACACGCGGACAGCATGTGGCCCTGAGGGTATTTTGTGCGGCCCGCGATGCTTTTTGGGAATTTTCATACAACCAGCATTTAATTATTTAGTTTAATCACAGGTATTTAAAAGTGCTCAGCCAGCGAGTGAACAAGACCCTTTTAAACGAACGAAGAGATTTTTAAATGAACGTAGAGACGGCGAGAACTGATTTGCCTACAATTCACGATACCTTTCGCAGGAATGTAAAACCTATTTCTTGTAAGGTTGAAGTACCGCCATTGTTGTGTCAACGTCATAATGAGGCCCTCTGCTTACTTTGTAGGCCCTACTTTGGCCAGGGGGTCCAAAGGGGACATGCCCCCAAAATTTCTAACATATCTTGTCGTTTTTTGCTCTGTGAGGCAGTTTCCCAAACAAAATACTGTTGCTCGCTGAAAGTCAAAATATTTGGCCCTCAAAAATCTTGGCTGGCTACGCCACTGCATACAGTGAGTAATTGATGTCGTTAAACTTGTCGTTTCGCCCATGGGTGGAGGAACCTTTATCAAAGTGGGGGAGCACAAATGCACGTCAGAAAAATTATATAAAATTTTTGTAGCTTGAATTGGCAACTGTGACGTCACAAACATCGAAATATGACGCCATTAACTGTTGTCAGTATGTTTGAGCAATTTTACGCAATGTTTTAAAAGCCCTCAACGACCCCTATTTCGAATTTTTGGTGACGGCAGTTAGCTGCAGGCCGAAGCCTGAAATTCGCCCCTGCCGGGGCGATTTAGGGTGAACACTCTTGCCCAAGGAGTGCTACGGCAGTTCACTCAGTGGCCGTGGATCGAACACCCAACCGTCCAACCTACACTACACCCTATCTATCTATGCACACTGACTTGAGCAAATAAATGTAACTAGTTGTTCTTAGTCTTACACAAGTCTTACTTCGCCCCACCTGGTGTCCCAAGCTGGTTATGGGCCTGGACAGGGGTGAGAGGGGCTTTCAAAATGATGATGGGGTAAAAAATAGATATTACAAATTCTGATGACAGAATATGTGAACGCTCTCGACGAACAATAGATGTTACTGTGCTACACTCCAAACTTCTTTCCAAAAAAGTTAATTCTGCGATCATTTGAAAAAAAATGACACAGTGCTGATATCTGTCTTAAACACATGAAAATCACAATTTTTATACATGTAGAACACAGAAGTAACATGACATTCTACAACTGCATCAGATATCGGAATGCAAAGACCAGAAAAAGCATATGTAGCAAGTTGTCTGTAAGGATGCTAATTGTGCTGCCAATGCAAAAACAAAAACACAATTGAAATTGATCTGTCAAATATTTCATTTTGCGTATAAGATTTTTTTGCGTATAAAAATAATTTCAATAATTAGAATTGTTCTAAACGCTTGAAATTACACCAATGTTTCGATGGTGCTGCACGAAATTTTTCCTACACGCAAGCATGCAAATTTACATCATTTTTGCAAACCATGGTGTAGTATTACACCATCTGGCAACACTGTTCGACAACACTAATGCAGTAAGCAAACCCGAGCAGGGTGACCAGATTGTGCACGGTGGATGCTGCCAAACATTTACGAAATCCTGCGACATTCATTGTCAAATTACAAATGGCTTGTATTGCATTGTGTAAGCCCACACGCAAGGCGCTGGACTTTAAACATGCATCGTAGTAACAAGGAATACACAAATAGATGAAAGATGACGAGGATATACACGTAGCGGTAGTGTAGAGTGTATACGCTTAATGGCGCTAATACCTTTACTTTGACGAAACATAAGCTTATAAGACACACGCATGAATGACGCCATGATGGTTATTATAATGTAGTGGTGCGATGACTTCCAAGTCCTTCGATTTATAAAATGCATGAGGGAGTGGGAGGCTGCGAAGGACTAGGGATCATTTATGCTGCAAACCTCTCAAGGATAAAACTGCTTATAGTGTAAAGGGAACAGTGTATAATAGTTAGTAGAAGTCTTTTGCTCTGGGTATAAAATGTAATATGCGCAATGAGGATGCGGTTATATGGTTTTATTAAAGCAACATGCATTGCAAGATCAAGCCACCAGAAGGAAATGGTTTGAAGTTGTCACATTGAACATTTACTGTTTTCACGTAAATTTAATAATATTAGTGAATGCTGGTGAGGAAATGTGTCATAAGCTGTAGACTGGTGCAGCACCGTAATGGTGTCACGAGATTTAAGCAAGTTGAGAACACGTCGTGCAATCATGCGTTGCGGAAAAGAATTCGTTGTCAATGTGTGCATGAGAACGGAAATTCGCAATTCAACAGGCGTGTAGTTTGCTTTGCATCTATAGACTAAAGGCACTACTTCATACACTGGTTTGATGCGACCAATTTTTGTGATCGCAATAAAAACCAAACGATGTAGTATAACAATAATATATTACAAATAATATTGCCAAAATACTGCCAAACTCCTGCTACATTTTTTTCAACGATATACTGTAACAATGGACCCAATAATAATTGTGTTACTTAAGCTTATTTAGTGCGGCCCCCCGGTTCCGCCACCTATGTTTTGGCCCTCGGTTTGGTAAAAATATAGTCTGTGGCCCCTTGTCTGAAACGTTTGCCCACCAGTGGTGTAGCAGATCCTATTTACACGACACGCTATTTCTGCATGGCTGTCAACTGGGTAAAGCAAAGCGAAAAGTATCATGGCTGTAATAAGTAATGAACCAAGCAGGGAATAAATAAACGCGCAATACTTTATTGTAGATACGCTAAATCTTGAAAATAAGACCGCGCTTTTCATTTTGCAAATTATAGCTTACGTCGAGATGTTGTTCGTGCATTTTTTGTGTCTTCCAAAATGTCTACCTGGCTTCTTGACTAATATTTTTTGCAAGACGAACGAGCAAGGTTGAATCGGAGCTGTTGCAGACGACGTTCGTAAAGACATTAGACAACTTGATGATATTCAAAGCCTTCCACAAAAATCTGCTTCATAAATCTCTCAAATGTAAAAATCTATCAGATATTTTCGACAGGTGAACTGGTCGCAGAGCTGACCAGCAATTTTAAACGTGCGATAAAGGCTGATAGGGATTGTTATCTTGGAAAATACTGCAGCTTTCACTGGAAGATTCAAAGGTGATTATCCAGTGACAAAACGTAGATTATTTAAAGCGATTAAAGTTTTTGTTGAGTAACTTTGCTAAGAAAAACAAGATTTGCATACTCACATAAAAGAGTCAAATCAACAATACCAGTTCTTTTACTTAAAAAATAAATTTTGGCCTTGTTCAGCGCAGTTTTGATGGCAAATTTAAAAATTTTTTAGTTCAATGCCGTGTCCCTGGAGTACCTTGATGCATAAAAAAATAGCTCAGGAAGCTTGTTTCTCAGAAACGTTTTTTAGATCAAAAGTTTGGTCGTGCTTATCTGCAATCAATGTCGGAAAATGAAATGACGTGTAGTGAGACATAAATTTGCTTCTCGATTTAAAAAAATAACGACGCTGAGTTCGTACGTCGACGAGGGAAGAAGTAGTGTGCAGTAAGGATTTTGCATTTAAGCAAACCGTGAAAGGCTTACGATTTTCTCTGCAAGAGGTTGGTTTCCTATTCTGCAGCAATAATCACACAAGAGACGTACCTGTTTAAGAAACGACAGCAATTTCCTCAAAAACACTCTTTCAAAAAGTGGCAACAAAAGTAAAAAAGAATAACGAATAATAAAAAACAACGGATTGCCCGACGTTGGACAACGTACATTTTTGTTCAGGCCAACATGACAACGTTTTCAACACACACAGATGTATTCCTACATGCTTCGAGACAGACCCACCGACATTTATCAATGCAAAAAAATCAATACTAACAAACCATGACGCGGTATAATCAATCATCCGTCAAGCAACTTGACCGCTATGACACCTGTCATAACACCATCCGGTTCTTCTTAATCGGCGAATTGTAGTGGGTGATAACAAACGACTGTCGCCAGCGCTTCGGAAATAGCCTGCATACTTTCTGCTGATGCTGGAACACAAAATTCCAAGCAACGTGTGGGCCGAAGCACATGCTGTTGGTTTCAGTCGTCGACAGAAGATTTCTTGTTTTGTTTTTTTTATTCAGTTTCCAACCGAAGAGGCAAACTCAACAGTAAATCTGTTTCTTAAAGCATTGTGGAATAGCAGATTATGCCACAATGGGCAGCGAAGCTGGAAGGTTTTGCCGGGTCGACCACGATCCTGCGGAAAATTAATCGTAACATACGTTTACTTACACCAAGTCATTTGATCTTCTTTGGAAATTTGACGAAGCTGCAAGAAGTTTCTGGCAGCTGTACGTTACAGGTCACGACCGCATTTTCCATAAGCGCCAAAGGCGTTTCCTTTTGTTTGGATAGATCTTACTTAAATATCGCGCTTCCGGCAACGCTGAAGCTCTCCCAGATATAAGCATAATGGCAGAATTCTAACATTTTAAGAACTTGTCCAAAACTTGGAAAAGATGGCTTAAAATGATTTGTTGTTTTGCTGCTGTCAGGAACACCCGAATAGTGTAAAAACATTTAATTTTTTTCTTAAGGGACGGTGGTCATCCCATTTAAATTTCTGGAAATGAGCCTTTACTTTACAAAGTTGAAATAAGAAGCCACTTCGCGCATATACGTGATCATACTTATTACAATGTTTTAATAAACCTGATCATGTTTTAATAAAGTAGCAAGAAGTAAATCAGGCATGCTAATAATGTTCAACATTAAAGGGTTATCAAATTTTTATTCGTCTCACGAACAGCAGGACGCAGAAGAGAGATGTGCGGTGTGAATTTTTCTTGGCAAAGGACGTGACAGGCGCTTTACCACGAACCCGCTCGAAAAGCATAGCTGTAAGGTCCTGTGCACCACCGCATTTTCTTCTTACTCCGCAGATGATGAAAGTCTGGCCACAAGAACGGAACACCTGCTGCGATGTGGTTGTACCGTATGGGGCGGAACAGTTGCCGTGAAATCAAGATAAGATTCGCCTCGTGTCGCTTGCTCCAGGCCTCGACCTTGTGGCAGTCAGAGCAAAACTGCAAGCGCAGTGGAAAAACTCCATGACAGTTTGATGTATGCTGGTGCACCTTTCGGAACGCTCGTGGACTGAACGCTCGGCGTTCGTTGCTTCAGACATTGATGCTGTCTTATTCACCGTGGTGTGCAAACGGAGGACTGAGTTATCTTTGCAGTCAATTTTTAACCAAATGTAAGCGAAAATGATATCGTTTGTTTCTTTCCATTTTGACGCAATTTTAATGACCAGGACCCAAACGTTTGTTAATGCAGTTGATGGCAGTAACTAGAAAATCATTCCATCCACCAACAACGAAATTTAGTCTTCATCTAAAATAACACACTTTTGTACTCTTTCCTATACAAGCTTGCACTATAGTGCATCGGGGCTGATTCATTTGAAACGAAAATCCAGAATGTAACTGAGATTTTGCTGGCAGCTAAATTGTTTTATCTGCTCTTGAACGAGTTGTGAAAAACTGAATGTGCTGTATTTGAAGTTTTTGATTCGTTATTTACTTTCTGAAATATCTGGATTCGATTTACTACGTTCGATTTAAAAGTTCAAAATGTTTTCATCAGACTGAAAATTAGCTTCACGTTCACGTTTTGCTACTCCCGAATTCGAAACCCAAAAATTTAGAATTAATGTTGACCTTTCTAAGAATTTAAGGGTGCGCTAAGAACTCAAGAATGTGCAAATGCACATATGCATAAATATCAAAGTTACTTTTACAGCTCACAAAACTTGTAACAATATTTAAAAACCCCCAAGGTTGAGCAGTTCATAAGCGGGTACATTCATTCACAGATGTTCGATCCCTGGGGTAAAAACGTCGTCCTTGTGTTTTGATTTTGCGCCGTTGTACACTATTAGTCATTTTGTTTCAAGCTACGCTGGAGGAGAAAAGTTTTGAATATTATGTTAAAATATCACCGTCACCAACGCTTTTCTGAGAATAATCAAATTGTCAATAGCTGCATTCTTGCCAATGTTTTTCAGTTAATTCGTAAAGCGCGCATGCAATGGATGAGGTGTTGTCTGTTTCGCTAACTTTCGTTTCAGCATTGGATGATGTAAGTATAGAACTAAACAGTATTTCAAAACAGTTGCATTTCGTTGTAGTCTTACTCTCTTTATCGGATTCTACCAAAAACAATGAAACTAAAAACCGGATGTTGTTTCAAGCGTCCACGTTTTAAAAATGAGATTTGTGGACACGCGATAAAAAGAGCTATCAATCAATCTGCAAAAGGGTTTGTTGCTTTCCATGGAACATTGTTTCCTAAGCACGAAATTTTGCTTTGACTTTAAGCCGTCCTTATCAATAGAACATTAAAAATAAAGATTTTGGATAAAAGCATTCGCAAATGCAAACAACAAAAATCATGTCATCGAGCAAAAAATTCGGTAGTGTTTCTCGCTTATTTCAAACCTCATTTCCAGTGACGATTGTAAGGGGGTTGGGTGGGCCATGGCCCCCAGATTTTTGGCTGGCCTCCAGTTTGGCCCCCCAGTTGTGCGATTAATTTCGCGTTCAAGTTCGTTTGATTGACATATACAGCAGATAACTTTCAAACAGCAATATTTTAAAAGATAATTTAAAAGCCGTCTAGCCTGCATTCAATATTTCCTAAAAGCATGCTAAGCTAGCTTATATCTTGGCGGTCGGGTAATGGGAGTTGATGAAGACACATACCAGTGGATGTTCGGATCCTGCGTGAAATTTAGGCAGAGTACGGTCGTAGTGAAATGGAAAGATTTATCTACCGTGCATTTCATTGTAAGGTATAACTGGGTTATACTACTGTCAGAAGATTATTTCTTGTCGCAGTAGAAAAATGTTTGTGAAAGCAAGTATTGGTGTCAGTTACTTTATTCGAATTTATCGTGACACCTGTACAGTAGCGTGTTCTGCTGCCTTGTGCATACGACTTCGAAGCATCTTACTTAACTGGTTCGTGAGTTCAGTTTTAAGTCTACTCACAGATGTCCTGCAACCTCATAGAACCTAGATCTTATGGAGCGCTATGCAATAATGCCGTCTCTTTTCGCTCTATATTACATAACTACTAGTGTAGCTATTAGCAATAAGGAAGAAAGTAAAGGTTTTCTTGTTGAACACTTAAACAAAACAAAGCATAGATTGTGTGACGGCAGTGGCGTAACAATGGGGCGCCTGGGGGCCGCGGGCATAAGAGAGCACCTTCTGGGGGCGGAAAATATTTGATTAAAATGAGTTTTTGAAAGTAGTTTTAACTCTTTTCAGTTTTTGTGCTTTGCATCCCTAGCCAAAAAACTTGGAAATGTGGTTTTGCAGTGAGGAAATTGATAAAATGATTACTCAAAAGACTGTATCAAACCTAGGATGCTAAACTACCCCTGTATTTGTCTTGAAATCATGGATTTTTACAGTACTTGGTGGAAATAGTGGACTTAATGGATTTTTACCGTACCCCCAGTCCCTGCACCTTCCTCCCATGGTCGTCCGCAGAAGGGTTATGGGGCAAAACGGACAATTGTCCTTCCCTGGAAATTGGGAATAAGAACCGAAAATTTCTAGAAAACCTTAAGCCAACAGCTTAACTTCGATTAGTTGATTTAATTATTGCAATGACACATGGGCGCAATTTGGTGGGGGACACGGGGGACGTGTCCTCCCACTTTGTTAGATGGGGGGGATATAATATGCCATGTCCCCCTTTTTTTCGTAGGGTTTGTATTTGAAGAGGTTTCAAAACTAAATGTGACGTTTAGCACATTTTGTGTGAAGAGTTTTTCATGTTAAATGTTGCACATAGCTATGTTGATGTTGAAACAGAGTTTGGTGTCGTATCACTGATTTATAAATGTTTACTTCAAAAATGATTTTTAGCATTTTGCAAGTTTCTAGAGATCGCAAAAGATTGTTAACTGCCTCTGTCCGACATTTATCTAGTATGGTTTACTGCAAGAAAGGTCACTGTCTTGATACAGTGAAGTTTAACGGCTGCACACGTAAGAGACCACAGTACAGCCGTGATTTGTTTCGTGCAAAAACGTTGGCTAATTGGCTTTACTGTAACGTTGGTTGTCACGTATTCAGAAACAAACAGAAAATTTAAAGATGCAGTCGTAGCCTATAATGTTAGAAAGTTACATTTTCAGAAACCTCTCCGAAGTTTTTGCCGAAAACAAACAGCAGCACTATTGTGGAGATTTAGTTTTAGGATGGGTAGTTTTGCAAAAGAATATCTTCAACCATTAGTAAACAGGATTTCCATCAAAACTTTAGAGAAGTATTGACTTAGTTATATATGATCCTATAGCTCAAAACTTAGTGACTCGACTCAGCGCCGGATTTAGGGGGCCCCCCACCAAAAAGGGGCTCCCCACCATGTTCATGTGTCCAGCCATGTGCACGACATGTGCGTGCCACTTAGTCGTTTTTATTAGCGAGGAAAGTTTGTTTGTAAACGCTATTATCGGTCGACCAGACGGTTCCATCTCGTAGCTGTAACCAGGGTTGCCAGTTTGGCTTTTTTGAGGCCAAATTTGTAATTTTTGGCCTTTTTTCAACTCCTTTGGCCTTTTTTTATTTTTGAAAAAAGGCCAAATGAAATTTGGCTTTTTTTGGCCTTTTCTGGACACTTTGGTTATTATGTCGATTTGGCAGATTTAAAGATGATTTTGGCAGGTTTGTGGGCACTGGCAGGTTTCTAGACACTGTTTCTGGACGCAGAATGATAAATTTTCATTGGAAACTCTGCACGATAATTTACAATTTTTTGTTTTTGCTGTTTCACGCTTATAGATTTGCAGTTTCAGGTTACTTTTCAGCAAAACCAAAAGTTTCGAGAAGTTCATTGATGGAGTGAGCTTTATTCTGTTTATGTATAAAATAGATACATATTGCCTTTCAAAAGTGCATTTGGGTGTTTTAAACGTGTCGGTGTGTATTTATCGCGTATTTGGCTTTTTTCGGTGCGATTTGGCCTTTTTCAAGGGTTGATCTGGCCTTTTTTGCTTATGACTACCTGGCAACCTTGGCTGTAACGGATAACATGGTCGGCCTCGTGGGGAAAGTGCAGTGGTTTTAGCTGTGGTTTTAACGTTTTTCTGTGTACATCACCTGACAGAAGTCACAGCGTTTCGAAACTTCGCGTTAGCGTGCTCGACTGTGTTCTCAGTAACGAATAGAGCTTCATTCGGTGCAAAGACATTTGTGATCGGCGAGTCTAGTTCGAAGACGCAGGCGAGGCGCGGAGTTCAAATTTATAAAGTACTGTAGTAAACGCCGGGACGATCGTCCGGGTAAATCTACAGTCAGGTATCTGAATCTGGATCTAGTGAATGCAAGGCCAAGCCACGTAGAACGCATTAGCTTACGTCTCTACTCTTTACTGGTAGATTTTCCGTCTGCCTTTCGCAGATTTGCACAGGTCGCATATGAGTAAAATTGTTAAGTAGGGCTACCGTACGTCCTCTTTTGGAGTGCGTGTCCACTTTTTTCATGAGAGATTAAATGATCTCCGAGGACATTTAAAAATGTCAAAATATCCTCCCTTTTACATTTCTTATTTGACATAGCTATAATCAGTGGCGTAACTAAAGGTTTGAGCCAGGGTGGTAAACTTAGATAAAAGGGTTTACTGGCCACTGTACGGGGTCCACTAGCCAACACTCAGAAACATAATTTGAGAAATGATGGTGAATCCAGATGTGGATGGCTAAAGTAAAACCCTAAATCCGAAAAACACGCAAAAACAACAACCTACTGACAACCAAAAGAAGGCTAAAACCGAAATATAAGTGGGGCACCGGTTTTCACATTTAGCTTGCCAAAGGGGCATTTCGCCCCTCTGCCCCACGTCAGTTACGCCACTGGCTATGATATATTGTCTTTACATACAGTAAGCTGTCGCTACACTTCTGCAATAAGATCCGAGCTGCCGTGGCGTACCTCGGGTTTCCCACTCCAGGGGGCAAACTCAGCTTTGGCGCCCCCACCCAGCCCGTTCATGGCAGCATAGATGCGAAGAATGAGTTTGGAATAAAGGGGCGTCGAAAGCTGACTCGAACCCTGCAATCACCTGCATATAGTTGTTCCTTGACCCGTCTGAAAACTTCCTGCGATTGTCACGTCACAGAATTGACGTCAGGACCTTTGAATCCTGGAAATCATTAACTACCGTAAAGTTAAGAATCTAATCGTTTCACGTGAAGCTACTCCCTCTGAAATTTTGGTCACGATTGAACATTCAAACTGTTTTATTACAACACTCCAAATTGCGGTAATACATTCTCGAATTGTTGCAACTAGTGAAATAAAGTGCAAAAACTAACCAAAAAGGTTCCTGATCATCTGTATAAATATGCATGAATTTTAATGACAAATTTTTTGGACACAGAAATCTTCTGATAACACAGGATAACACTGCCCAGAGTTGCACCTTGTCTTCTAAACCACGGGTTAGTCAGAGCCTTTTGAAGATGCCGAATCCAGCGTATCCGCTTTTTCCACTCCGTGGTCAGGTCTGGTTAAAATCACCGCTGATGCAAGCTGTAGGAACTAGGGGTTTCCGGAGCATGTACTCTTAATTTTGAGTGATAAAACATTATAAAGGACTGACTGAGGAAGACTCACGAGTCACGAATACATAAAAGAGAAGAACAGACAGAAGAAGTACATGCATATAAAAAACTGAAGACAAATGATTTTATACAAAACTGCTAGGCAAACATAAAATTACAAATTCCCAAAGCATTTTCTTGGATATAACACTCTGAAAAGTTGACGTAATTATCTAACTTCAAAGAAAAAGTTTTTTGCCTTTACTTGTCGATTGTTCCTGCAAAAACTGCTGTATATGAAATGTGTCACATCCACTAATCTAAGAAATATCTAAGGTCAGTGACGCTCCGTGCGAAGTTCCAGGTTAGCAATTGTGTGACCTGAATTGCGACAGTCATGTTCATGGAAATGCTCAGTTTTCTAGGCCAAACACATGTAGCAGTAACTGAAAAGTTCACAATAACTGATATACTCAACGTTGTTACACAGCTCAACGTTGTGCTGCAATTAAAATTTTGCAAACGTATTCAGCATTTATTTAAATATCCCACAAAAAAATCATGACAACCACCTGCTTCAGAACCATACCAAATCCATTTCAACATGAATTTTGTCAAACCATAAAAGCTCAAAAATTTTCCTAAACATCAGATCTGTATTCGTAACAACCAGGGGCATGCAGATGGGTCTGATGATTCCCTGGGCAACTGCTTGATTGTATGCCTCCCAGTCCCGTCGCCACGGGGGGGATTCTG
>Ga0210059_1005310_pt1 | contig 20751 bp, 9 predicted proteins | sample Ectturendosymbi2_FD_188042 | JGI IMG/M metagenome (GOLD analysis project Ga0210059, IMG submission 188042) | Ecteinascidia turbinata endosymbiont from Florida, USA - Sample 2 (SPAdes) (version 2) | ecosystem: Host-associated > Tunicates > Ascidians > Unclassified | place: Key West, Florida...
ACTTTTCTCTTCGTTATCTAAACACTTCATACTACCCTGCTTTCACTTAGATATAACAAACTTGCAAGGTTTGAGAATTAGTCAACATGGATTTTTTAACACAAAAATGTTGCGATAGAACTTCCAAGCGAATACCCTGAGTGAAGGTATGCAAGTTAGTGCGCTGCCACCTGTCTGAATAGCCATGATCATCTCTTGTTGAAGCGTCAAGCTGCTTAAATTGCCAAGTGTGACGCTTACGCATGTTTGTGGCACAAACAGTTACAATTGGTGAGCAAAAGGTCTGCCCGGAGTCGGAGTCGTTAAAATTTTCTGCGACTCCGACTCCTCAGGTTGAAAATTCTTCCGACTCCGACTCCACAGCCCTGTTTTATACTACGTGTAAAAACACAATTGATTGATGATTTGGTCACCGCTACACGCTTAAAGACACAGCAACTATTTTACCTAAACACCGAGCTTGTCATAAAGCAAACTTTTGTATTTTATGGGACCGCTTCGGTCAGTCACAACACGTTTCGAAAACATTGCCCGCACCATAAACATTTTTCAACCAAATGCATTATGACCTCACTCAAAGGCGCTGTAATGTCACAAACATTGATACATCGCGACTGAAGAAATATATGACCAACCTGCTCTGTGTGTAAGACCTATAATCGATTATGTTTTATAAGCGTTGTATTTTTACTTCGACAAATATACTATAGTTTTGACTTTCAGAAACGCGGCACAAACCCTCAAGGCCCACGCACAGTGGCGCAATTGACGATGGACAGGGGTGCGAACCGCACCCCTGGCAAGCTAAATGTAAAAATCGGGGCCTCACTTAGTTTATATTTCGGTAATTGGTATTCTTTTCATTTTCAGTAGGTAGTTATATTTTTTGCGTTTTTCGAAGTATTTCCGGTGATTTTGGGTTTTAGTATCGACATCCACATTTGCATTCAAGGGCGTACGCAAGGGGTTTTTGGGCTTAAACCCCCCTCTTGAGCTTGATATTTTACAAAAACTTTATCACCTGCTCAAAGGAGATTAAGTGTTTTCGCATGCTTTTTGTTTGTTAATTTGTCGACTTATTGCAAATACCATGGAATGAATATGCATGCAAATTTCAAGGAACATTGTAAATGGGCCAAAAAGTAATAATTATGTTTTGGTGGAAATCCGGGTTATTGTCTGCATCCCGAAACCATCTCACCACTTCTTGCAGATCTTTCGTTCATCACGCATGTTTAAGATTGTGTTCCGCGATTGTTCACTTTATCCGAAACCATTGCATTTATTTTGTCCTCTAAAGCTGATCAGCGCAAGCGCTGACCCCATTGGCTACATTACCAATTTCTGTATCATGATGGAACTGTTGCACGAGTTCAAAAACAGCAGTTGTTAACATGGAAACATTCAGGCATTTGATAATGTTTCAGCAGGGAAAAAGGAAAACTAAAAGTTTGCTGGACTTCTGCAATTAACAAAAAATCGAAAGTTTTCTTGCGTACTTTATGCGCATTCTCAATTCTTGTGCAGTTGAGCAAGATTCGATCTTTCAAACGGGGTTGTGCGTCAGCCAGTCCAGCCGCACCTTTTCTATGCTCGACTGCTCGTATTCGACAAGACATTATAGCGCAGTCTCATTTTGTAGTTGTAAATTGCGCTGACGCATTGGTGAATATGTTTTACTACCCTGTTTTAACGCGCAGCCTGATATTTTTGCAGTAATGAACTGCTGTGTCGTAGCGTTGAGTGCATTTACTTTCGATATCCTAACTTTGAACGCTAATACTGTAGTTGATATTCAGTGCAATGACACATAAAATAAGGGGAGTGGATGTAGAAAAATATACATGTCAACAAACGTCGCCAAAAGGTTGGTTTGAAACATGAATATGACGTCAAATTGTGACATCACAAACAGTTCACATCAAACACAAATGACCACCATCTGCCACTGAATGAAACCCCCCCATGGAAATTTTCTGCGTACGCCCCTGTTTGCATTCATTATCATTTCTCATTTTTTTCTGAGTGTTGGCTAGTGGGCCACCTAAGGTGGCCAGAGGGCCCATTCAGGTACGTTTTCACAACCCCGGGCTTAAATATCTTGTTACGTCACTGCTCACGCACCCTAGGCATTTCATGCACCTCGGTTAGGGAACCCCTGCAAGTATTTGAACACTGTCCAAAGCTAAACCAAACTGTCAGAAATGTGGGTTTCTTAAATGATTTCCGTAATTATTTTTCGGCCGCTACATCTTGCTTGTAACAAGAAGCATGGAACATTGGGGGAAGAACACCTGTTATCGTTTTAACACTCCACAACACGACTTGTTCACGGGTACAAATGGTACAAGTTGCTTCTACCCAAATTATGATTTAAAACTGCGTTAACGAATGGATTATATTGGAATTATGTTGATCCGATTTTTATGCCGGTAGCAACCACGAACTCCACCAAGGCAGAGTATTTGCTTTGCAAAACAAAGAAAAGGAAGCAACAGGCATAGGTGATTTGCTACGTTTCAAGGTTTATTTTGTGTCGAATTACAGTAACAAAGGGCTATCTTGCAATATGTTGTATCAGTTAATGAGTTTTGTGTTTTTGTTCCCATCTCTGTGTAGCTGTACCATTTATGTTTCCGTGCTTTTGCTTCATTCCATCCTAATGCACATCCTATTTGAACATGACGGGAGATGGCGTAAGTAATACTTATAATAATACTGTGAACAGTGATTCTATAACTTGTTTATATCGTCGAACAGTGGCAGGCAGAAGAATCATTGTATTCATCCTAGCGCTGGTGAGGGGCAGCGTAAATTGCAGACTCTAAAGCTTTACAAACAGTGTGCCCTCTAAGAAAATTCTACACTGAGCAAATGTTTGTTTTGTTGCTCAGGAAGCTCATGTAACTGCGCAGCCATGTAGACACACAAACAGCGAAGCGTTCCTAACGTTAGAAGGGCTGTGCGATTTACACCGTATAAAATTCAGAATGTTGGAAGTGTGCGAGAATGAGATAGCACTGTGCAAATTGTTTGGTGGTACAGCGCAGTTGCGCACCTCAGAGAGAACACTGTTTACAAAGCACCGTCATATGACACATTTCATTAAACTTATAGTGTGCCTTACTGACAGTTATTACATTTGGTATGTATTTTATTCCAGATTGCGGAAACTTAAAGTAAAAAAATGAGTGAAATAGACATGGCGTCATGCCTGCTTTCGCAAGTTTTTGTCTGTAGTCGGTATATCGCAATTGTTTGTCATTTGTGGGTGGGGATTTTCACTGTGTTTACTGGCTGTAAAAAACTACAAAAGGTTGCACGCTCTCTCTGATGTGATGTTTCATGCGGAGTTGGTCTGGATTTGCAATGCAAAGTGATTTTGTGTTTGACTGGTAGAAATCGTATGGGTGGTACATTCCAGAACGGGCCTTGAGCACATACTCGACACTTCCATAGCCTCAAGTCAGAAATGATGTACAGTAGAAGATCATTTTGGAGTTGGCCTACTGTAGTGACTTGGGTCAGGATTATAACCGGTTAAATCGAGCTCAAATTCGTGCTTAGGTTCAAACCTCAAATCGGCTTCAGCAAAATATTCGTATCACCGGCAAGCCTGACTTATTTCCTGCCCTACGATTTAATTTTAAAGCACACCCAATGTTTTCACCAAACCTAAATACTTGGGCTGCTTGCACTTGATCATGGAAAATTATTTCACGCAAATGGGAATCGGATGCAGGCTGCACCCAGTATGCAGCATCGTTGTATAAGCGAGTGAATAACAGCGTTAAGTACTTCCAGGAATAACAATTGCCTGTTCAAAGTGATAAGACATCCCTTTTCCTCGTACCGGGGTTTTCCGGAAGGCCGCCCAGTCTTTAGTCCGCCCATGGGCGCTTATTTTAGGTGGGCGTTTATATGGTGCTAAGATTTCAGTTGAATACTATTTGTACCTGTTCCCTTACACGGTACGTCCAACGTTATACAGAGTTTGAAAACTATTTAGATTTTTGTGCCCACGCTCCAGACTGTATTGTGCGCCATTATGATATACAATGTAAAAAGCCATTATGACATACAAGGTGATTCACAATACTTTAATGAATAAAGTTCAGGCACAGGCAATATGCAACTGCCGTATAACAGCCCGGGCGGTTATTTGGTCCACGTCTTATTTTCCCAATGTGTCTATTTTCCTATTAACGGCCCTGGGCGGACTTCCGGAAAACCCCGGTATATACAACCCTTCTAAAGAGTTCGTCTAAATTAGTCACGTTTCAGTCATTAATTATTATCTTTGGTGTGTCGCGTGAAGAAATTTGACTTCCTACAGTAAGTGTGCCGCGGCCAAAAAAGTTGGGAACCACTGCTCTACAGCATGCACTTATCCGCAATAATAAAAGATGTATTCTGGAGGCATTCTTTACGTAATGGATGTATGCGTGTTTAGGTAGTTCGAACTGGCGACTTTTTTACTTACAAAATCTTACTTCAGTTTAAATAAAATCCCACGTATATGCTCGAAAACTAACGCTAAGCCAGTTAGAATAGAAAAAAGCATTCTTCCTTGGTGGTGAATGCACTAAGTACTGTACAGTATGTAAAGCAAACCCAAGTTACTTCAAAATCAACAAAGGTGAGTAACGTTCATGCTCAATTCTGTACTCATCTTCCATCAAACCTAACACAAAGTCATCAGTCGCAATATTGTATTTTATTAGTGTCTCTCTATTTTCGTAGAAAAAATGGTGGCTATCTCAGGGTTAAGAGCAAATAAAACAAACATGTTTTTCGAGCCATGACGCCTAATCAACCTTGCAGCAACTGTGAAAAATTAGCAGATTCTGCAGTTTGAAAATATTTGAGCATCTGTTCCAGCGTTAGTAACACTAGTTCATCCGATGATAAACAAGGCCTATGATGCCCACCCAACTTTTGAGAGAAGTCCTTTATTGCATAAGGGTTCAAACGAAAAGGTTACTGACAGATGACTGAGATCTGCTGCTAGCTGCTCATTATTCAAGGTCGTAATGGCACTGCTTCGGTGATATAGTCTCCAAAAACGGACCGACAAACATGTTGCCGGGCATTTTAGTCAAATAGCGGTATCCACGTTAGCTCCCGTTAGTTTAAATGCCAGTCAGTGCGACGCAAAAATATAGGATTGCTTATGTGCCGACTTGTAGCATTAGTTGCAGAATGGATTCATTTCATTCATATAAACTTTACGTGATATTGCATCAAAGTCACGTAAAGTGGGTGAATGCTGTAAGGTGAAAACACTACAAATAATCAAAACTTTTGATTGCAGCAGCAATTACAAGTTGCTGCAGCAACACACAAACCACTTGCGCACACTGACTGAAATAGAACAAATTCAGTATGGGTTGTCAAGCTTTCTTCGGCAAAAGTCAAAACAAATACTCTGCTACAAAAACTTACTAGAACACATTCATCATTTTTTTTGAACACGGAAAACTATCAGCAGCAATTGCCTGTAAGAAGCGTATGGAAAGAAAGTCGTCTCCAACAAATATTTTCTTGTTTCCATACCGATTTTATCTTAGACCAGTTTATTTGCAAACAGTCTAAAATGCTTTGGGATTGTGCTGTTTTTTCCCAAGGTAAAACTAGCCCGACTTTTTCCAGCTCGACTTTTTCAGTAGATATCAGGTTCGTAACCTATAGTTAAACGGCAGAAGCGGTAAATAAAAGCAGACTTCGTGAGATTTATGACATTGATACGCTTGAAGACATCTTCAACATCACTATCACGCTCAAATATTTTCAGGAATCGCAAGCTGAAGTCACGCAAATTCCGTTCAAAAATAAGTACTCATATGACCATATACGAAATAGTGGACATTTCAAACTTATACGAAACAACTTTCCGCAAACCACACTACAATGATCTTGACACTTAAAAGCACTAGTGCTTCTGTATGCTTTCGAGGAATCAGTCGACTGCCATCTGCTTTCGTCTTTTTGCGATGATTCAAACTTGCACATATCTCTATTCACGTATGTACTTTCCACGATGGGTGTAAGCAAGGAATCGATCAGCAAATTTTTAATAGGAAAGCGATTTCACGTAAAATTACGCATCCTCAGTCCTGAAAATTGCAAGCAAAGCTTACAGGTGAAAAGTTGAAAGGCTGAAGTAACAGCAGAGAAAAAACAAGCTCAAGACTACAATCGAAATTTCGTAATACAAGCTCATAAATCATAACATCTTAACAGACTGCCTGACGTCAAGAATACAAGTGGCGACAAAAAAACTGACTCATGAAATAAGTGTTTACTCAAAAATTAAAAGGACGTTTACTCAAATAAATAAATGACTGAAACATCTAACTAGTTGATGCTAATGGCTGAAAAATTACTTTTCAGCTGAAAAATTACTTTTCATTTTTTGAGTATACCATCAGTGCTCGAAGTTAGAATATCGGAGGAAAATAAACTCAAGGCTACGACACAGCAGTTCATAACTACAAAAATAGCAGGCTGCGCATTAAAACAAAGGAGTAAAACACACTCATCACCATCATTGCGTCAAAGCAATTTAAAACTGCAAAATGAGGCTGCGCTAATGTCTTGTCGAATACGAGCAGTCGAGCGCGGCTGAACTGGCTGGAGCGCACCCCGATATTTAAGATCGAATTTTGCTAAACCACACAAGAACTGGAGAATGCGCATAACGTACGCAAGAAAACTTTCGGATTTTTTGTTATGCATAGAAGCCTAGCAAAGTTTTAGTTTTCCTTTTTCCCTGCTGAGACATTATCAAATGCCTCAATGCTTTTATGTTAAAAACTGCTGTTTTCGAGCTCGTGCAACAGATCTATCATGCTACAGAAAATGATAATGAAGCTAATGGGGTCGGCACCTGCGCTGATCAGTCATTGCAGATAAAATAAAGACAATTGTTTTCGATAAAGTGAACTATCACGGAACACAATCTCAAATATGCGTAGTGCGGACGAAAGGTCTGCAAAAAGTGGTGAGATGATTTCTGGATCCAAACGATAATCCAGATTCCAACCAAAACCTATTATTACTTTTTGGCCCATTTACAATATTCCTTGAAACTTGCATGCAAATTCATTCCGTGAAATTTGAATTCAGTCGACAAATTAAGGAGCAAAAGTAAGTGAAAACAGTTCATTCCTTTTGCGCAGGTAAATAAAGCTTTTGTAAAATATCAAGCTCAATGGGGGGTTAATCCCAATCCCCCCCTTGCGTACGCTCTTGCCCGAGCCCAAATGTACCCTCGCCCAGTCAACAAACCGCAATAACTCTTGGATTATTTTCGACACAAGATAAAGACCTTTGTGGTCCAGGCCTGTGTCAGATTTGAGAAAACATTGTTTGTGTTTTACATCAATTAGTTTGTAGTTGTGATTTTATTATGCTGTTATGGGGCACTGATATCCGCAAAAGATTTGCCAATGGGTTATATTTGTTGGGTGATTTTTACCAATGGATTTCTTTCATTCAACTATCCCTTGTCTAGGGGCTTCTTCACACCTTATATCAACAACATGCAAGTCTGAACAGCATTTTCTACAAATAAATATTCTTTCGTCTCAAACAAGTTTGTTTACATCAGCCAATGGTTCCACCTAACAATTTTGTTGGGATCTATTCACCTCAGCCATGTGTGTTGTAAGGATTTTTTCTACCGGGGAGCACTGCTGGATTTTACAAAAAATATTCAAGGGGTTGCCGAAAGTGGTGAAATTAGGTTTTCTCGCTCGAAACTAAGAAAATAATCTCTTTAGCTGAAATTATAAAAATCCGTTGGGAGGCCAATGCCCCCTTGGCACTCCATTCCGACGCCCTCAGTAAGAAATGTTCACTCACAAAAAAAAAACATAAAACAAAAGTTACCATTTTATTCATATGCGGAACAAAGCTTTCACGCTGAAAAACATGTTTTAAACCGACATTTCAAAATCGGAAACCAAAGAGATAACAGAGTTACCAAGTAAATAAATCAGGATTACAAGATCACAATGAGCTACATTAACGGCGCTGTGCTGTAACCACTGGCAACTGTCGATGGATTTTCAGGATGAGCTGGACGTGCAAGCAAGGTCAAAGATGTGTCAAATCCAAGCTCTTATACTGCACCAAGCTGCATTTTAACGTGCTTCGAGGTACACTGAAGTGTTTATCAAAACACAAATGTGAAACACAGGAAATGGAAAAGCATTGAGTTTTCCGAGATGGTTGGGGTCATTTGAGTAGGCCTACTTCGTAAAACACAATCGTAAACCATTTTGCGCTATATGCCAACATAAAGGTTACGAATATCAGGCGACATTATGAGACCAATTCGCGAAAGTTTTCGAAAAGCTTTGTGGGACAATCAAGAAAAGGTGAATTTGCGCGACTGAAAGCTAGTTTTTGGCAAACTAACATCTTCTTTCAGCAAGGAAAGAATGCCATCTAATGAAGTTTCCCAACTCATAGCCGAAAAAGCTGATGATGACGTTACGTCCTAAATTGTTTGGAAAAGCGCATGCAAGTGAGCAATCAATTTCATAACCGAAACACACTAAAAACAACTTCAAGATTCTTTTGCATGTGAGCAATCAATTTCATAACTGAAACACACGAAAAACAATTTCAGGACAATTTACCTAACAATCGTATGAATGATGTTTTTGCGAAATTGCAACGGGTGACCGTGCAAAGACATATACAAAATTGGCACAAACAGAAAGCACTTTCATTGTGGTTCTATTTCCATGGAACATTTCATTTAACATCAACTCGACAATGGACATTTCAGCATCAACTCACATACAATGAAATAAGATTATTAAAACATAATAAAAACCTAATGAGGGTTTGATACACTTTTCAATAAAAATGTGGCAGAATTCAAGCTTTCAAAGCTAATGTGGCTACAGATAAGAAAGTCAGCCAACGTGCTTTGGTAGAGGACAAACGCAATGTTGAGAGTGAGTATTAATCTAAAGGAAATATTAGTGTGTGTTGAAGACAGGTTAATGTGTACGTAAGCAAATTTTTATCAGATCTTCAAACAGCTTTGGAACATCACAAAGGTTGTTTCAGCAATAGATAAAAAGATAATTTTTCTAAGAAGGAATGCAGAACTCTGAAGGAGTTTAACATATTTGCACAGGAACTCTGTCATAGAACACCAAAGTGTAATCAAGGACAGGTTGCTAATCGGATGGCGGGTAAGCTCATAAACGCAAATACAACAAAAAACAACAAAGCTTTCCTGGAATGGGATGTTCATTGTTGTTCATTTCTAAGCATTTTGAAACGTGTTTCCTGCTTTTATGATTGAATCCGTCTACAGAACTTTTGTGTACCAGGAAACAAAAGGTGAGTCACGTATATCAAGGGCTCGGAGGTAAAAGTCCATGTTTTTTGCTTACTGAGAATGCAGCGGCAAAATCTTCGTTGCAATCCTGGACATAAATAAAAGAGTTTGTTCTTCGGCAAGTATTCGTGATATGACGAATGTCTTCAGTAGTTACCACTTTGATCGTTATTACTTATAACGTAACGAACCAGCACAAAATCTGAGCTTGTCCGATGTTCACGAAATAAAGTGAATGACGGAGATTTCGATCATATGCAGTCATTTTGTCTGTTGGGCGTTGAGTTTTTCTGGATCTTCTTCAGCAATTTGTTTTGTCTCTTCCGTCTTCGATGATCCCTTTCTTCTCCGTTTTGCGCCTCTGTTCTTGCCGCTGCTGCAAGTAGAATACTTGCTGGCTTTTTTGTGCGAAGACTTTGCAAAGGCTTTGATGCTTGTTCGGGCGAGCTTCGGTTTTGGTTGACAGTTTAGCAGACAGTCTTGTTGAATGTCTTCTCTGTCTCTTTTTCTTCGTTTCTTAGACAAGCCCTTCCGCCTTGCAAGTTCTGATGATATGTTGCCCATTGTCGCATTGATGAAAGCCAACTGGCGAAAGGTGACCGCCTTCGCTATATTGAAACCCCTGGCACTGACAGGCTTGCACTCAGTTATGATTTCTTCTTTCAACTCAAGCAAGACCATAAGTTGATCAAGATCTTTAGAAAACAATTGCCTATAATTAATAATCGTGCGATCGCGCAGCGTTGCCATTTTTCACCTGAGTACAAAAAAAACTTTGTTAATTTTTAATAGCAATCTGCTTCGTATGAAGTCTTCATGAAAGCATGACTGAAAGCATTTATTTTTTGAAGCTGTACAAATTTTTAATGGCAAAAATAAACCTCGTATGAAGTTTATTTTTTGAAGCTATAATTTTTTAAGCTTTTTGTATGATCTTCCACTGCATTAGCTGATGAAATTTTTTATTTTACAGAATGACTTCCCGAGTGTAGGCTACCCTTTTTCTTCTGACCTTCAAGAGCATGAATAATTGCCACTTTCGAAAACATTTCGGAGTCAACATGAAAAAAACTTCCCCTCAAATAAAATAAAGAAATAACCGAGACTGAGTTATAATGAAAATATTTTATTTTTGAAGAAATGGTATTTACATAAGCCTTCTCTTTGTGGTTTGCTAGCGGATACTTAAGTATTAGTCGAACCAAACAAAACGTTGTTTCACGAATTTGCAGTTAATATTACAACGATATTATGTGAGTCATGCTTTCATGAAGATCGCCAACTGTAAAATATAATGAAATTATTGAACAAAAAACAAGATTTATGTTTTGGGTCGAAGACCAAAGACAGAAAACAACAGTTTTTTTTATTGTTGAGTACTTGGTCGATGGGATATGCGTTTCATTTCTAGCTAGCAAATCCCACCATGTTACTGTGATCATGGGTGTCGGAAGGATTTTTAGCAACAGTGGATTTTTCCAGTTGGTAACACAAAGGACGTTTCAATGGAGGTCAACAGGGGTGAAACTTCATTTTACCAACTCCGAAACTAAGAGAATAACAGTTTTCTAGTAAAAAGTTAATAACAAAATATCAAATTTCGAAATCCATGCAGGCCAATGCCAATGTTCCCTCTAAGTTTCGCAAATGCACAGTACCACCAGACAGTTTGCGCAGTTAAATCTCATTCTCCAGCATTTGGAACATTCCAAATTTAATATGTCATGCATAGTACTGTACACGCAGCATAGTCCTTTCACCGCTTGAAACGTGTCACTGGTGTGTCAAGAATGGTTGCGCAGTTGCATGCTCACTTAAACAAACATTTGCTAAGTGTAAAATTTTCTTAGAGGAAACAGTGGCCAACGCTCATGACTGTAATATTTCTACCAACAGGATCTGTGAAGCACCACTTGCAATAATTGAGGCATAAACATTCTATGGAATGCAATGTTTATTCCGAGCTTCCCAGTGAGAAATGCCCGTATCTCCCATGCAGTAGTGCGAGATTGAATTACAAATGTGAAAATTTCGTTGTCAAAATATAATCCAACAAGTGGAATTAAATGGCATGATCACGTTTACATGTACAAGCTTTTGAAATTTTGAAACGAAAGACTGGGATTCTGAATCCACATTTCTAGAAAGCGCAGAGAGAACATATATTTGCAATTTCTATGCTAATATCAAGTGAATGTTAGACTCACATAATAAACAGCAACCTTGTGAATGTAGTTCGATTGGTGTCTGACAACGCATACACATCAGGGACTTGGCTGTTGTTACATCTGCTAAAGTTTCGTCTTCCATCCACGTTAACCTGAGCCTGCCACAGCAAACGGTTGAGATTCTTGCTAAGTTGTGAAGGTGGACTAGCACAATGCGAAAAAAGTAAAATTTCAATCGAAATTTTGGAAAAATTATCCGGCATTTTAATCCTTTTTGGACAAGATTTTCTACGGCGTAAATGAGGGTCTCCAACTGAAATTGCTTCGAGGGTCAAATGAGGACTTATAAAGCAATTCGAGGTCCGCATTATGACGCTGACACAAAAATGGCGGAACCTGAACCTTACGAGAAACAGCTTTTACATCTTATTTCCTGCGAAAGATATCATGAATTATAGGCGAATCATTTTGGCGGCCTGTACGTTCGTTTCAAAGGAACTTGTTCACTCTCTAGCCGATGAATTTTGAACACCGATGAATAAACTAATAAACTTAAATGTTGTTTATTTAAAACTTCCCAAAAAGCATCGTGGGCCGCAAAAAACGCCCTCGAGGGCCACATGCGCCCAGCGTGTTTGGGAATCCTGGCGTAAGGGTTTCATTTGTCGGTCTTGACAACTATCCTTGCGATACACCATCAGCAGTTTGTTTTCCGAGGCATGCACGCCGATTTTTTAATATGAGAGCAAGAAGCTGTAAAAGGAAAATACTGCATGGTGTCCAATAGTCTAAAAAAGTGAGCAATAGTACTGATACAATTGTATTAGCGGGAGTTCCTCAAATACAACAATTAACTTGAGCCGCAAGCAAAGTACAAACCATAAAGTTGACCTCGAAATTTTGAAAAAGACAAAGTTTTTCAAAACTTTTCCTGTTTCTTGGGAATAAAAATTCCCCAGCTTTGCTCATTTCAGATGACAACTAGCAATTTCAGAGCTCATCGTTTTTATGAAAATTGGTGTAAAGCTTGCTCGTTTCGATTTAAATGCTACTCGTCACTCATCCAAGATCTATGCCACTGTTAGCACTACACGTTTCCAGTTGTTCATTTGTTACAAACAAATGCAACTAGAGGCTAAACATGCGCATATTTAAAAAATTAACCAAAACCACTTTTTCACCCATAACGGCGAGCAAATATCAATTATCACAAGTGCGTCAAATCAATCCTGTTAGTTTTTCACTACTGCTAAGACTTATCAGCATGCCGATTCTCGTGAAACATTGCTTTGATCGAAACACGACTGAAAATGCCACGGTTTGTTTTTATTAAGAAACATAAAAGTGCTGCTAAGCACACCAGTACCAGCTGCAAATAGCATGTGGTTGCATAAATCACTTGACAATACCTCAGCTGAACCTGCTAAAATAGTTTTCGGCATTTGCAAGAAAATCTGTGGCTAGACGTACATTGAATTACTGCTGATTTGATTTTTTATAAATATAAGCTGTTATATTTTAGTCATTTTCTAAAAAATAATCTAGTCTGTAGTAAAACATGCTTCTCAACAATTAAGCTTATGCTTCCCTGCTGACTAATCTGGCACATTCAGGTGATTAAAAAGTAATCTCTGATCTACATTTATTTTATTGAGTCTCAAATCGCTTGTACTACTAAACACTCAGTGATTTTTTTTAAAATTATCACTTTGCTCCCAGCTCTGACATTGCGTTGTTGTTTATTTGTCCTCGAATGGCAACTGCTTCTGCTTTGACAAATCATTTTATTAGTCACACAAAACCCTGTGAAAAAATGCGTTTTTCAATTCTTGCTGAAGAAATTTGGTTTGTTTTCAGTACTAACAAATTTCTTGTACCTTTTGTACAATCGAACGCGCGCTACGACATGTACCATTGATCAAACCAGGTGCGAAAATCCGACGGAAATGTGCAACTTATCTTCGTGTTGTTTCACTCTTTTCGTTTATCGTGCGGTGGCCGTTTACAGCAAAATCATCACCTTGATTAGCAACGACCTTTGATGGTGTGAAATTCAATAAAATGTGGCTAAAAGGAAATAAAGCAGCCAACATTTGTGACCAATAGTGCTGTATTATATGGCACGCGAAAGAATGTTGTCAACCACTTTTTGAAAAGGATCTGCGTTTTTTCCGTAGCATCAAGTTATTGCCTCTTTCTTGCCAATTTTTTGATCTTCTCAACTACTTTGGTATTCACAAAGCATGCTTTTCAATAAAGTATATCCTCTCTTTATTTATGAAACTACACTACTGATGAAAAGAATTCTTCGAGTGATAGTTGAGGTGCCCTCCATTTTGTTCAGAGCGCAAGCTCCGTAGAGCGCACATGGGGTGGACTTTTCAACTTTCATTCTCGAGTTTGTAACATATTAGGCCTGCCATAAATTACCAAATCCTACAGAAAAAGGGCCCCTTCGAGAATACGAGCTGTTTGTAGTTGCATTGGTGAAATTATTAATTGGAGGTAGTTTTAAAGTTCTTTGACAAATTTTAGTCGTGCTGGTAACATAATCGTAGCACAGGGTTTTTTAAGGAGTTTTAGGGACACGATTCGGGTCCCTAGAATTGAGAATCGGGTCCCTAGAATCAGAGAAAATTATCAGCGGGTCCCTAGAATCATAGAAATCGGGTCCCTACAAGTCCATATCGGGTACCTAACATTTTCCTTAAAAAAACTGTCGTAGCAACAAGTTGAAACGTGTTACCATATATTGGAGTTGGAAAAATAGGAGTGATTTTGTGATGTTGAATATTTTACCCTTGACAACAAATGACATACCTATTTCAGTTGTAAATAACGTACATTATGATGTCCCATTTCGCAACACATTAGTGTATCCTACTGTAGGCAGCTCCTAGAAAGTTGTTCAAGTATTTTGTATATATCCAAAGCACACTGTTTCCAATGTTGCATTAGTCGACTGGAATGGCGCGGATGTTTTTTTCAGTAAAATCAGCATAAGGTCATTCATTACATTAATGCTACCAACTAAACCTGGAACATATTCATAATATTTATTAAAATATTGACTTGCTCAAGCAGATATTCCTCTAAAACAATTGTGCGCTTTCATGCATGATACTATTTCAAAAGCAAAAATATACACCAAGTAGCTAAAAAATAACGATTTTGTTGCTGGCCATAGGTTAAAACTTACAAACAGCAGGAAATTTTTTCCTTAAAAGAAAAACAAATGGTACTATTATGCTGTCTACCACCCGCTGTGTTTCCCACAGATTTGCAGAAGAGATTTTGTTCAGCATTTAGGTAAGGTGCGACATGTCAAGTTTTTCGCACGTTAACTGATCACTTGCTTGAACTTGGCAATCGCGCCTTTTGATGTTGTTTCCCCCCTTTTCCGTATAAATCAAGTTCAGAAATGGTACATGTGTGCTTTCCCTTCCTGTGAGGATTTTAGCCTTGCTAAGAATTGCTTTCAAAGAGAGAAACAAAGTAGTGGAGAAATAAAGCCGAAAAAAGTGCAACTTTAATGCAAAGAAATCAAAACATAATAACAATATATATGAATATGAACAATTCTGAAACAATTTTAATTTAGCAATACAGAGACATGAGTATCTTGGCAGAGTTAGCCACAAAAATAAACATGTTCTCACAGTTTAAAAATAAAGATTTTGGTCACAAAATCTACATTCATTACCATTAGGCTTTCCTCCATGCCAAAAAATACATCTTGCTACTTCATTTTAAAACGCAAATATAATTTTACTGAAAACTTGTCAACAGATTCTCCGAAATGAAGTTAATAATGATGACGCTGCAGTTGCAATTCAATCGAACAATCGTTACATTCAATTATCACGCTGTACATTGAGCAAAAAATTTTTCCGACTTTTCAAAAAACTGTAAAATCACGAAGGTGTTGCAATACCTCTGGATTCTTAAAATAAATCTTTAATCACATAGTAACTACCGTATTTTTCGAACCATAAGGCGCACTTAAAATCCTTTAATTTTCTCAAAAATCTAAAGTGCGCCTTATAATGCGGTGCGCCTAATGTATGGATTTGGTTGTGCTTTCTCACCTAGATCCAATTGTATTTGGTAAAGGGTGCTATTTATTTAATTGCTAGTTAAGATTTTTTTTGTAAATAGAACATCCTGTTGCGTAATAAACCAACAACAATTGCAATGAGCAGCGTATGTGGTTCCCAGAGTAGATAGCACATACCACAGATCTTATTACTCTGTGGAGCTCCTGACTACATAGGCACACACCGGAAAAAACGCGCACTCCTTTCTCTTGAATCTATACGTGTCTAGGGGATTACGCATGTGTGACAGCTAACTCCCTGGTATGTACAGTAATCACAGATTAAACTCCCAGTGGCGACTCCGGCACTCGGGAATTATTGCGAAAGAGTTGAATACAGTTTGACTTACCTAGTTTTGCTTCATTTAAATGCGCCTTATAATCCGGTGCGCCTTATGTATGAAGAAATAAACAGCTAGCATTGAATTTTTGATACTGTGCCGTATAACCCGGTGCGCCTTATGTTCCCGAAAATACGGTAAAAGGTTTTCAAAAGCTTAGAGCCAATCTGTTAAAGGGCAACCCTTTAGGTTCCACGTGCGCCACTTTCCTTGTTGAAATTCTCTGAACTTTGCACAGCCAAAACTCGCTTGCCAATTGAGCCAGAGAGCTGTTCAAATCCTCTAAACATGTGGTAACTTTTTATAGTTCAGATTTTTTTAAAATTGGAAAAGTTTGGGCTTAGGGTTTTCTGTGGATGACGTCATAATCAGGACCGTAACCAGCTTGGGACACCAAGAGGGGCGAAGAGTTTTCCGAGAGGGGCCCAAATTTTTTTAACTATGTCCAATATTTTTAAAATGTGTCCAAAACATTCTTCCAGGGGGGGCGAAAAAATTTCTAGGGGAGAATTCGCTCCCCTGGTTACGGGCCTGGTCATAGTGGGGGCAGGTTCACGTTCATTTCTGGCAGAGGCACATTGGACCTTGGATGCCACCCAATGAGCCAATTTTTTGACTCAAGTTTTTATTGGAAACTAGGCTATGAAACGAGTTTTACAGCCCTGGTTGACTTTCTAGCGTTTGTGGATCCAAGTTCGTGGTTCAAAATCCACAATTTTGGGACAAATTTTAGAATATCGCCAAAGGCATCATTAGCCCATATTGGGCAAGTTTTTGTCAGCCATAATTGAGCAGAAGATTGATGAGCAGAAGCCATAATTGAGCAGAAGAAGATTGAGCTAGAGTGCTATTAAAACCCTCTGAAGATGGGAAAAGACTTGTAGTTTCGATTAAAAAATTAAAAAATTTTTGTTTATGTTTTTTGTCGATGACGTCATAATGGAAGTAGGTTTATGCACATTTGGAAAACGTCATCACGCCCTGAGCTGAGCACCAAGCCAAGAGCCATGTTTTTGACTCGAGTTTTTATTGAACGTAGGCTATAATACGAGCCTTCAGAGGGTTTGATTGGCTTTCTAGCGTTTCTCGTTCAAACGTCATGGCAAAAGAACCGCAGATTAATTAGGGAAATCCTCGGAAATCCCCTAGGGAATATTCAATGAATTTGAATGAATTCGGCACTTTTTATAGGGCCGCGCAACTCTTGTTGTGGGCAGTGTTTGCTGCGCCGGTTGCGTGGGCTCAAACATAGGCTACTGTAACAACTATATATAAAATTTTTTGTTTAACGTTAACACGGCATTGATTTTGTCATTATAGGGTTTATTACATTAACGCAGCATTGCTGTGTGACAGATAACTGAATACAACATAACTTTGAAATTGGGCCTTCAAAAAAATGCACGGGCCTTTAATTACGACTGAAATCCCTACAGTAGGGATTTTTAGTCTTTTGTAGGGAGTAGGGAATCCCTACGGGAATAATCGCTATTTTGCAGGGATTCGTAGGGATTTTTGTGTTTAGAATTTTTATTGCTTTGTTTCTACCTTTGTGATACTTCACGGACGTGTTTGGTCAACAATTCATTATTAGTACGCTTGCAAAACGCACTGGAAAATGCGTTTTTGCCACTTTTAGAAGGCAATAAATCCTACTAGTGGTACTGGGTCAGGGTTGCCAAGTTGGCCCTTTTGGGTCCTAATTTCAGAAATTTGGTCCGAAATAACACTTGCTGGCCCCAAAATTTTCGTTTGGCCCTTTGGCGCTTTTTTGACCCTTTCTCAGGACACACTTGGCCCATTGCAAGAATTAGATCTGACCACCCTGAGTCCTGCCTGAGAAACCATATTTTTTCACTTTTTTGACTAATGATTGTAGATTTTCACCAAATTCCTATATTTGAAGGTTTTCGATTGCAAAATTTCGTTAGGATCCTTAGAGTTTTTGAGTTAACGTGAAAAGCAAGTTCATCAGAATACCTGTTACTTGCTGTAGTTGTAGAGGTAGTAGTGAGAACTATTACATTACCTAACTTACTGTTATTTAGGTGGTGCACGTGTTTGTTGGTTTTGTTCAGATTGTTGTTGATCGCTTTAGCACTTATCGACGATGGTCAATTTATGTCAGTTTATGGCTGCACGTTGTTCTATTACGATCTTTCATCATGTACTTGTTTTACTGTTGAGCTACAATTGTGATTGAAGAACATTGACATTCGATAAATTGCTAAGTATGGGTTCATATGACACTGCAACTGCTGATAAATTTGGAAAAAAAGGTTGGCCCTTTTTTTGACCCCTTATCTTAGAATTTGGCTCCTTTTTGGCTCGTTTCTGGACTAGATTTGGCCCCTTGGCAAGAAGTGGATCTGGCAACCCTGTACTGGGTTATTTTTGACGCAAGAACGGCAGTGCGGCCAAGTTTTCTGGTGGCTAGAATTGCATTCTGCTGAGTGAAAGCCAAAGCATAGCCTATTAAGTGTAGCCTAGTTCAGAGGTGGGCAATTAGCAGTCTTCGGGCCACATGTGGCCCGCCAAAGCGTTTTTAGTGGCCCGCGGAAACATTCAGGAAAAATCTTGTCTGACTGTGTGCACTTTGGAAGCAATAATTAAGTCTAGTGAGAATTTTTCAGGTGACCTTGCTGTCAACCAAAGACTGAGGCATTTACAAATTACATGGCGAGCGAAAGGAAAACATTTTGAAAAATTAAAATTCTGAAGCTGTTGGTTCTATCACTAATAATGAGACTTTTTCGTTGTTAACTGCAACCAGCTGGAGAGTTGCAAGGGATTATGCTTAGATTTATTGTCAAAGGTGCTGGCTAATCTTAGAAGGCACTGAGATTATTTTTTTTGAAAAAAATTGACATGTGGTTATGCAGTGGTGCTTTCTGTAAACTTGTTTTATTTTTATACATGTAATTTTTATCTTGCACTCTTAATTATGCAACGTATATAGTATGTCATATTTCAAGGCCAGATGTTGTAGCTAAAGATGATTGCGTTTTTTGTTTCAACTTGTGTAGGGAAATGTGGGGATTTTTCATTCTTATTGTAGGGAAAACTGTTAACGTCGAGTGGCAACACTGCCGGCCGCATGCAAGTGTAATGCAGGGAGACAAGTTCTAATAGTGGATAGCCACATACTTTTATAGCCTACTCTGTAAAATGAAGCATGATAAGTTTGAAACATCCATTGTTAGTGTGAAACTGAACGCTTGTCCGGTTTATATGGATGTGCGTTCATCGTGAAAAAGTCTGTAAAGAGTAAGACAAGCAAGGATTTATTTAAAGGGTGTTTGATTTCTTTGGGCGAGATCGCAGACGTTTGTAGTTCCTGTTTCTAAGTGATGCTGACGTAGGCGTAGCCAGGGGACAAAGGGGCCATGACCCCCCAAAATATTTAGAAAATATAGCCATTTTCTGCTTTGAGAGACGTTTTTCTAAGCAAACTATTGTTATTCGCCTAAACTCAAACATTTTGGCCCCCCAAAACATTTTGGGCTGGCTACGCCACTGGATGCTGGCAAGTCCTGCAAGGTAGAATAAAGACATAATTATGGTTTTGTTAAAGACCGTGGCAATTTGCTTCTTTGTAAAAGAGTAGCCTGCCAGCAAAATCTGCAGATAGTCTATTTAGTAACTTATCGCAATATACTTGGCTATTGCTGCCAACGAAGCGAATTTTTTGTGACTATTGACGTAAAATGGAGCAATTTCTTTTTGTGTAGAATAGGTAAAGGGTGTACACGTGGTTTTGGGATCTCGGTTGAGACCTTGCAAACCGCATGCTTTAGACTTAACTATAGCTAATACATGGGTTCGATTTAGCAGTCAAGTCAGGGGAGATTCTTATAATTCTCAGATTACTTAATCTCCCCAAGCTTCTGTCCTGTATCTAAATACCGAAAATACTTTGCAAGATATCACTAATGAAGGTTTTGCATGAAGTTTTATTATTTCACCAAATTATGTATACCAGAAACAGAGTGACTCACCAATAGTGCAACGTTCAGCACAAGAATCATCTTACAGGATGTTATGACGTGATGCGTATCTCCTTCAGTTATTTCCTAAGGTAGCGCTTTATACTGGGTTGATTTGAGATGATAGTAGTTTGCACCGTATGAAACAAAGCGACAGAGCTTCGCCGTCTTGCGTTTTTATGAAACAGAGTGACATAGCTTCATCGTGTTTTGGCTTCTAAAGTGCAGGGTGACAGAACTTCGCGTTGAGTTCGTGACAGAACTTCGTGTTGAGTTCGTGTCACGAGGCAGACTGTCAGAGACTTACTTTATAGTCAATGACCAGTCTAAAGCGACTTGGAACGCTCGTCAAAGGATCAAGCCAAGCAGTACTTTGCCTCGCGACCACAAGACTTCCAGTGGAGTACTACAAGAACTGAACAAGGCATCTGCCTTTTGACCATACCAGTTCTTGCAGAGGGCGGCTCATTTGGACAAGCCAAACAGCATCTTCCCTGGACAAGCCACTTTTTGAAGAACTCAAGCTGCCTCTATTCGCAAATAGTGCAGCACTTACAATACAACACCCGAGCCTGGCTGCATTGTAAGGCAGAGCCTTCGAAGTTTTATCTCCGACAGCTGACCGAGGTAGGGCAGACTGCCAGAGAGAGAACAAAGTCAATTGGTGTTAGACCAAGTTCTGAATCAAGCTTGTAAAATCAGCCCTATTTATACCCAGTTCCAACCAATCAAGTTACAACTCTGATTGACGCACATCCGTTGTCTAGGCGACGGATATGAATCAGAACATGATTGG
>Ga0210059_1005311_pt1 | contig 20750 bp, 12 predicted proteins | sample Ectturendosymbi2_FD_188042 | JGI IMG/M metagenome (GOLD analysis project Ga0210059, IMG submission 188042) | Ecteinascidia turbinata endosymbiont from Florida, USA - Sample 2 (SPAdes) (version 2) | ecosystem: Host-associated > Tunicates > Ascidians > Unclassified | place: Key West, Florida...
ACACATTACAGTTGCTGTTGGGGGCCCCTTTGAAAGCAAGGTACTTACACATTACACTTGCTGTTGGGGGCCCCTTTGAAAGTAGAGTACTTACACACTGCAGTTTCTTTTAGGGGCCCCTTCGATGAAGTTTAACAGCAGAGTACATACATATTTCAGTTGCTGTTGGGGCCCCTTTGAAAGCAAAGTACCTGCACATTACAATTTCTGTAGGGGGGCCTTTTGAAAGCAAAATACTTGCTTATGATTTGCTTTGCAGCACATTACGTGAGTGAATAATACGTCTTTCACCAAAAACAAGGAAAATTTATGCGCGTAATACCTCAAGGGGGGGCCCCCAAAAAGGGGGGCCCGAGGCAAGTGCCTCGCTCGCCTCCCCTTAAGCACACCACTGGTTAGGAGCCTTCGTTCTAAGTTCGTAGAATAACTGTTACTTGCTAAGAGGTAGCCGTGAGAAGTCTACTTACTGTTATTTGATTGGTCAAGTGTGTTTCTTTCCAATGTACACGTGTTTGTTTACTTTATTCTGATTGTTGTTGATCCAGGCTCGTAACCACGGGAGGCATTCGGGGGCAGTGCCCATAAAAATTTGTTTTAAGCATGTAATAAAAAGAAAAGTCTTGCCCCTTTAAGAATTCATTATTCCCCCAAACCCTAAAACCTGGCTATGGGCCTGTGTTGATCGCTTTAGCACTTTCCGAGGATAGGAAATTTATCTCGGTTCATGGCTACACATGGAAATTAAGTCATTCCCTTACTATCTTTCATCACGTATTTGTTTTGCTGTTGAGCTCGATTTTTGATTGAGGAGCATCTCTTTTTAATAAATTACTACATATACATATGAGTTCACATGACTTTGCGACTGCTGTTAAAATTGGAAAAATGGTTGGCCCCAAGGTTACTGTACATTAATGATTTGTAAACCATTATTTGTACAGATTGTTATGCCAATGTTCGATTTTGGATAACGTTCTACAAGTTACTGGAAATGAATCATCACTTTATTGATGCCAGGTCTCCAGCTCAGTTTGTTCTAAAATACTAGTGTTTCCAACCAGGTTTTCCCGAACCTGAAACCCAGGATTTTTGGCGATTTTCTACGGTACCCTGTAAAAGACGGAGCTCCGTACACAGCGGAGCTTGGTTGCGGAGGTTTGATGACGAAACCGGAGTCGCTACAAGCGATATTTTGCGTTGAGCAATGAGAAGTAAACGGTAGTAAAAATAAATCTATTGCAAAAGGTGATATTACACTACGGTAAAAGAAGTCTATTCTGAAGTATGATAATTGTTGCTTATCTGAGCTTCACAACGGTTCGGGGAAAAAAATAGGTTTCAACAGTTGTGAATGCATAAAATTTTCAAACATCGCAAAGATCCATGCATTAAATGTTTGGGGGAAAGGCATATTTATTTGCAATAATGAAGTATTTTTCCTTTGCTTTTTTTCTGTTTATTCGTTTTGCAACGCAACTTTTTTCCACTCCGGTTACGTCATCAAACCTCCGCAATCAAGCTCCGCTGTTTACGGAGCTCCGCCTTTTACAGGGCACCTTTTCTACTATCCGAAACGTGGGTTTTTTCAACTACCAAACCCGGGTGTTTTAAAAATCCTGGAATTGCTGTTGCATTCAAATATTAGTAATTCTGATAACACTAAAGTTGCAGATTGGGGCGTGTAACGGCGAAACCAGCATGTTTGCACATTCAACAATTATCATGAGGCGTGAGGTGCAGGTTTTGTTTGGTGACCATCGTACGTTCGTTGTTGGTCCGCTTATGTTTTCATTCAAGGCAGTGTCTAGCCGTACGGCACCGTATGGCTAGCTTCTGGGGCTAACCGTATGGCACTCTCATCATGGTGCACTGTGATTGGTGGAAGCAGTGGTGTGCAGCGGTGCGATACGGTTAAGAGTTATGAGGAGCAGTGAGAGTGGTGAAGAGCATCCCGCGGTATTGAGCGGTGAAGAGAGGTGAAAGAGCATCTTTGCGGATAGCGCATTGTTGTGAAATAACATTGTCGTTTCGGAAGAATAATATTGGCTCACTCATTGGTGTAAACTGGAGTGCAGCTTGGATCAGAAACCCCAATGGTATAACTGTAAAAAGCCATAGCAGAGTGTGCCAATTAGAAGGTTGACGCTGTGAAAGGTTGACGCTCAATTAATCTGTACGCAGCACAGGGTCGGTTAGTCTTGTTGGCCTATGCACTGCAGTGTCTGCAAAGCCAAAAATGTACAGCATAAAATGCATGTGATAGGTTTGTACAGAGCGTCTAAAACGCTTCTCTGTAAGATGTGCAAGTAAGTGGGAGATATACATAGGTAAGGTAAAATATACACATTGTTTTCACAGAAGGCGGAATCATAGGCTTTGATTATGGCAATGGATAAGTTTGAAGTAGGAGATACTTTTACATCTCAAAGTAGTCTTTTTAAAGTGAAAAGTGCTTTCGAACAGAAGAATTTTGTGCAGCTTTATGTAAGTGACAGCAGAATCATAAAAGCAGCAAGCAGACGTGCTAGTCGAACTACTGATCCTCTGTTTAAGGTATACACAGTGAAGTTCTGTTGCATTCATTGAGGAAGAAAATACAAAGCAACTGGAAAAATAGAGAGAAAATCATCGTATGTATATTTGCTAAGTGAGAAAAAAATTTCAGCATGAAAAACATGGCACCTACAAGTCACTTTTTATTATTACAACACAATGGAATATTTCTGTTCAAACTTTTTGCAGTTAGTTGAAAATATGTGTTCTAATTCCAACCTGTTGATACAATATCAAACATTGTTACATAAATACCATACTTTGCAGATGTCAGGCTTTAGTTAAGTAGGAAAGTTTTTGGTTTTGTTTTTCCAAGTGTAATTAGAGCAGCTTGTGTTTTGACTTATCTTTATTTTAGTTTCGAGTCCGTTTGCTTTCTTTGCCGTTCAACTTTACACCTATAAGTATTGCTGACAGATTTCTGGACTGAGGATGTGCAGTGTGATGTGAAGTAAAATTCCTCACATAGTAAACCATTAGTAGATAGATTCACTTGTGTTGCTTTTGTGGAGACTAGTTACTCAAATAAAGATATGTGCAAGTCTGAACCACTGCAAACTGAAGAAAGCAAAGTCCAGTCAGCTGATTTCTCGAATGCTTTCAGCAAACCTAGAGCTTTAACTTGCAGTTCATTTGCCATTTTGATTTATTCAATTTGTCCAATGTACATTGACAATTGGTTACTCTTTTGCATGATCACTTTTTGCATTTTAAACATGATCTTCAGCCATAATAAAGAATTTTTTTTCACTAGAACATTTCAGCAAGGGTGTCCAATGTATGTTTATCTGAAAGCAACAGAGGATGGTAATAGTCTTGCAGTTGTAAGCCTGAATATGGACCAAAACCATCCTGTTAATTTTATATATCTTTAATGTGTTTTCTATTACATAACAACTTTCACTTATAGACTCAATAACAAATGAATACAATTTCATTATTCTGTATTGTTAAAAAATGTTGGAACTGTTTAGCCCAAAATTTTGACAATTCAAAACTTTTGGGGATGCGCTTGCACCCCCAGCTCCTACACCGCTGATATCCTTGTTGACTATCGTTTCGTTTTCTTTCACATTACAGAGCCAAATGAAGATCAGGGACTAACGAGCAGTCAAGAGGTTCGTGCTCAACCGATTCAGTGTGTGGCTGGTGAGGATGTTGGCCTTGAAAGGAAAAATTCCGACCAGTGTCAAACTGTGAATAGTTCCTTGGTGAATGTTGACAGCCATGACCAATCGCAACAGGCAACCCAGGGAGTCCAAGATCTAGCAAGTAAGTAGGCTACAGTTGATTTGCCCCATGACGTCATTTCATGGCACCGGAAAGAAAGGCTTTTATTTTAAGGTAAAAGCCAGGCAAGAGTTAAAAGTGTTCTTTGATTAGGATTGCCGCTTACTGTATTTTGCTTTCGCGTATGCTCTGTTAAGAAAAAGTGATAAAATATTTTGTCTTTATTTTTCAAAACTATAGTTAATGTCGTTGTATAATCGAAATCTTTTGCAAGTTTTGCCACTTTCCTGATATTTTTGCTATTCAGGGAAACAACGATGTCATTTTTCCATAATGGGATACTGATTCGTTTGTTCGACAATTTTCGCTCTGCTCCACGAAATATGAAACACTATAAATCTTGGATTTTTTCAATTTTTACAATGTCAAGTACCCCTCCACAAACGTGAAGTACCTCTGTTTAAGACCGTGGCGCCAACACATGTACAATATTAGGGTGCCAGTGCGCAATAACATCCAACGGAAAAAGCAGTTGCGTTAACATGTCTGTGTTGTTCGCAAAGTATAAACCAGAGGTTCCCAACATGGGGTACATGTACCCCTAGGGGCAGAACCGTCGCCAGAAACTTTCCAATAGGGGGGCTTTGCAGTTTTGTGGGGGGGCTTTGGGTTTGTGCGGGGGGTCTTGACGTTATAAAATCAACCAAAACTCCACTTATTCAGTGTTTCACGTTTCAATTTGGGGGGGCTTTGAGCTTTGTTTGAGGGGTCTAAGCCCACCAAAGCCCTCCGGTGGCGACGGGACTGCCTACGGGTACATTGGCTTATCCGAAGGGGTACATTTAAGGTTAGCAATAGAAGAGAAACATATATTTACATATCTTTTATTTCAAAATATTTATACATATATAAGTAAACATTATTTTCAAAAGCCGTCATATGCTTATAGTTAAATTTATCTATGAAAAATCATGATAAAATATTTTGTCATAAGAAATTTTAGGGGTACATGTTGATCTGTCCAAATGCTGAAGGGGTACATGGTCAGAGAAAGGTTGGGAACCCCTGGTATAAACCAATGGCCTAGGTCATGGGTGGGAAATTAGTAGCCCGCGGGTCAAATGTGGCCCACCATAGCGTTTTAGTGGCCCGCGGAAGCATTCAGGAAATATGTTCAATCTGAAATATCCTCCAACTATCATATATGTCTTTCATCATACAAAACAATTTGTTAACACTTTGTTAAAAAGTGCCAGTACTAAGGCAATCTCTCAATTTGCTAAAATACTAAACATTCGTAGGAAAGCTGGCGGGCTGAATTCGAACCCTTCACAGGCCGGATTTGGCCCGGGGCCCGAACTTTGGGGATCGCTATTATAAACGAACAAAATGCTCTGCAGGGACAGACAAAAAGCGCCGCTCCTGGCGGACTGTCAGCGTAGCCAAAGTCGTTATATGCGAATTTCTTTTCTTTGCCATTCCTGTTTCTTTATTTCATCATTTTTATGCTGAGTTCTATATATGCGTAGTTATCAAGATGCCACCACGTCTGAAAAGAAGAGGCCGACCGAAAGGCCATGACTTCACTGTCGTGGGGCTGCCTCGTAAAAAACGTTGTCGTAATCGAAAAGGACCTCGCGCGTTTGCCCAACGGCACCCTTGGGAAAAAAAGAAAAGTATGTTTTTATGTTTTTGCACGCAGCCACATTAACAAACGTGACTTGCAAAAGGATTGAAGGATTTTGAAAATGTGAACGTACAATAAACTGCTTTTTTGCTAATTTCAGTTATACTGCGGTGGTTTCTGGGCGAAACTGCAGTGGAAAGTGCTGTGAAGGGGCACCTTATAGAAGAAGAGGAGTTGGAATGCAGGCCAGAACAAATAACAAATGCCGTGCTAGATCCGCTTGTTGATGTGTATTTAGTTAGAAACTATTTTACCATTGATGCATGGAAACTTGTGGAAAACATTGTCGTGGTGAAGAAAAATTTGGCTGTTTGGGTTTGTAAGATTTGCCATCGCGATACCAGCACCGGAGAGTCGATTGTGTACGAGGCGTGCTTGGAATGGCACCATTTCAACTGCGTTGGCCTGACAACTACTCCTAAGAGGAATTCTTGGTTTTGCCGCTTGTGTCACCAAAACATACAAGCAGAGTAAATGATGGAAGATGGTGTACTTCTTTTTGGAAAACTTTTTGTCTTCTATTCCAGTGAGTTTTTTGTTTCCACTTATACCTGCTGTGATTGCTGCTTTCTTGAGGTTCATGCAGATTGCCGCTGGTCGCAATTTGCAAGGTCTTCCAGGTTGCAATTTACTGTGTTGGAATTGGTCGTGTGTAAACGATTGCTAAGTACAAGCGCTCTGTGGTGTCATACCTTGTTTGAGAAATAAAGTGATTAGCTTAAATTAAAAGTGCGCGGCCACATACGTTTTTATCGGAGGCCGCATGCGGCCACTGGTTGTGCACCCTTACGTTCTATATTCGGAGGAAAATGGAGATTTCTAAAAATCAGATATTTGAAGAACAGTCTGCGGATGAACATGCGCATCGTTGAGCAGAAGCGTACAGATTATTTGCAATCAAAGCATTAAAATGTCTTGACGAAATAGGCAACTTGAACTGAGCGAACACTCGTTACTGGGGATGTAAGGTAAATTCGATAAGCATTTTTGTAGGCAACGTGAAGGAGTTTCACAGTCGACTATTTAGCCTAATGTTTTTGGCAAGAAAGGTTGTTTTCTGAGGTTTTAGTGAGTAAAAGGAAATTTCACCACTTTTGCCCCCGCCCTTTGAATATTAATTTCGGCTTACCCTGTAAAAACGACGATTGGCCCCCGTTTGGAAAAAATCCTTCCAACAACAATGTGTTAGGATGAGCATTCACCGTGAAAAAATTAGCAAAAAGAGCAACGTTTTACTGATCGCTTTAGGTGATATCCCAGACGTTTGCAGCTCTTGTTTCCAAGTGACACTGTCAAATCTTACTTGCAGATCCTACAACTAGGGGGAAGGCAACCGGGAAATTCACCCCCGAACTATTCAAAAACATGTTCAGTTGCTATACAGCATCAAGCTACAATCATTTTGGCCAGCCCCAAAAACATCAGCTGGGTGCGGACCTGCTTGCTAGGTAAAATCAAGGCAGATTTTTGTGGTTTCGTTGAAGACCATGGCAATGCTTCTTTCTTTAAAGACAATTGGCAATCCTAACTTATAAAGAAATACCCTGCGTTGAAAATGTGCAGATAACCTACTGTGTAAATTATTGTAAGCTAATATAGCCTACCTGGCTATTGCTGCCGACGAAGCGCATTTTTGTGATTGTTATCAAAACATGGGGAATTTTTGTGTTATAGAAAGAATAAAGCCAATGGCATAATTGACGGGGGGGCAAGGGGCGAGCCGCCCCCCTGGCAAGCTGAATGTAAAAACTGGGCCCCTTTTAGTTGACATTTTATATTTAGTATTCTTTAGGTTGTTGTTCTTTTGCGTTTTTCGGGGTGCTTTCATTTTTTTAGCTGGTATGGCGAGTGAGAACGGTGCATAACGGCCATACAAGATTTGAGGTGTGCAAGGCATGCAAGCATAAGAATCATAAGAAGGTTTAAAAGTCACGCTGTGAGTGAAATATGCACGGTTGTGTTTGTATGATGCACAGAATCTGTGCGACTGTACGCTGTTGGTGGCCTTGCAGTGTCTACAAAATCTGCAACATAAAATGCATGTGACATGCATACTCTTTATGGGTGTGCTATAGGCAGGACTGCCATACCATCCTTTTTTCTAAGATTTGTCCTTATTTTGCAGTACTATGTCTTGGAAAATATAGCTGTCCTTAATTCTAAGAAATGTCCTTATTTGAGACTTGCGTCCTTATTTTTTCTTACTATGTCTTATAAAATATAACTGTCCTTATATCAAAAAATGTCCTTATTTGAGACTTGCGTCCTTATTTTTTCTTATTTTCTGTAGTATAACAATTTTAAATAAGCAAAATTTGATAGACATACAGACCATTTCTATCTCATCGTAAACATTTTGTGATCAAAGCTTTTTTGATGTCATGATAGTAGTATAATCTTGCAGCACAGAGACATAACGCACAATCAGGTATTGTTAGAACTGTAAGCTGTCTGCTCTGGTTAGGATCCTTGGGAAAGCTGGTTTTGTAGCGAAGATTTAGCATTTAATTGATTCAAGAAATAAGCAAACAAAAAACATTTTCCGTGACGGTTACAAGACGGAAGTTAAGAATAAGACATTGCTGAAGCATATGGTTCATACCCCAACAACACTTACTTGCATAACTTACATAGGAACATACATTTTAGATGACCTATAGCACACCTATAAAGAGTATGTATATCGCATGCATTTTATGGTGGAGATTTTGTAGGCACTGCAAGGCCACTAACAGCGTACAGTCGCACAGATTCTGCGTGTCATACAAACACAACAGTGCATATTTCATTCACAGCGTGACTTTTAAAACTTCTTACCATTCTTACGCCTGCATGCCTTACACACCTTAAACCTGGTATGGCTGTTATACATTTATGTGCACTGTGCACTTTGGGTTTCTGCCCAGCGCTGCACTCCAGTTTAGACCGATAAGTGAGCCTGCAATATTCCGCAACGATGTGCATCGCGGCAAAGATGCTCCACAACTCTCACTGCTCAACGACACGCTTCAGCGCAAAGATGGTCTTCACCGCTCTTCTCAACGACAACCGTGTCGCACCGCTGCGCACCACTGCTTCCACCAATCACAGTGCGCCCTGATGAGAGTGCCGTGCGGCTAGCCCCAGAAGCTGGCCATACGGTGCCGTACGGCTAGACACTGCATTCATTCAATTGACCTATTTAGACGGATCGTGGCGTCATTTGGCACTTAATAGGTGTCTACGCGAACTTTTGTCTTTTCGCCAACCTAATTAAATAACTACCACATGAGGTAGTTCTTCAAAGGTATGCCATAGTTTCGTAGTTACTAGTTCGTTCATTTATAAGCTGTTATGTGTTAGTTCATACAACTATCAGGACTGGATTGAAAAGAGACAATATTATGAAGCAAGTTGAAGTTATGATTATGACTGAGATTCCAGATGCAGTGACATAATGTGAAGTTTTATTGACACTAGTTTGGTACTGTATGCAATGAAAACAATACTGCTGAAAGTTGTATAGTTGTATTAATTAATGCTAATAATTATGACTGTTTTTGTAGAATAAGATTCTGATGTGCATACTTTCAACATGCTTTTTTTGTATGTGTCTATTTCTGCTTCAGTTAGGTTTATTCTGGGCTTTTGATTTCTTGAGGCTCATCTAGTCTATTTTAGGGAAACCAGGATGGCAACACTGCACAAACGATGGTACTAGTGTTTTCTTTACTATGATTTTTATAATTTGTATTCACAAAAATGAAAATGATTTTGTCAGTATGTGCTTCACTCATCACAATCAGTGATAATTTGTGTTACTTTATCATAAATTTTTTTCTGGTCAAATGGAAGTAGTAAGTTGCTCTTATTGCTGGTATGCTAGTACTTTGTTGTGCTGAGTGGCATAGTGATATGTATATGTTATGTAGGCTAGTATAGTCTATTTCATGGGTGGCCAACGTGTCTTTCACTGGGATCGACTAGAAAACATCTTGATAACTTGCGATTGACCAGTCGGTAATATAGTCACAAATACAAAATGCCTAAGTTGAGTATCAAGCCTACCTGCTCATGTCCTGCAACCTCATAGAACTTTGTAATGGTTCAGGAGCAATTCTTTCCAGCATTCTAGCTCTTTGACCCAGAGGTCAAACATTTCTATCAGAAGAAAACTTGAAAAAATTCGCAAATGCATATTCAATTAGTGAAAATAATTTAAAACATGAAACACTTCTGCCAAACAAGTTGTTTTGGAAAGAGTCGCACCTGCCTAGATCGCTTGAACAATTTATTTCATTTATAGCTTCTTAAGGTGCGTTTGATTGTTTATACAAGTTGTTACTAACAGCTGTAACTCTTCCAGTCACCAGCGCTTCATGCAAAAGATTTTTTTCAAAAATGAAATTAGTGAAAACATTTCTCAGAAATTCCATGACTAGTGAAAGATTGAGCAGCAATGCTCTACTTTCACTTAATAGGGTACGAGCTGAAAAATATATTTAGATGACTTTGTTGATGAATTTTGATAATCAGCATGATAGGATTAAGTTACACTGAGTTGATTTGAAATTCAGACGTGGACGGTGCAGGCATTTGTGTGAGAATCATGTTGCTCTTTGTCTAATTGTTTCTTTTGGTTTATTTGAGGTGGTGCATGTTTTGCTTATGACAAGATAGTCCTAAATCAGTGGTTTCCAATTGTTTTTGCCCGTGGACCATCTATTTTTAAAGTATCCAATGGGCCACTTTGTTATGCTCACACCTCATGAACAACTAGTTTAAACTTGCACATAGGTTAGTGAAAGTTTTATCAAAGATTTATGGAACTCCCTGTGGATAGGTGTACTAACTGGACCCCATTGGGAATTACTGTCAAATTAACGCAGGTTTTGAAAGTCAGCTTTTGAGGATCAGTCAGAGAAAAATCTACTGTAAATATTAAAATGAATGACTTTGTTATGAACATCTGCTGAACAAGTTTTATATCTGCTGTTACATCTAGCTATCAGGTATATGCCCAAAACACTGATACACGCATACTTATCTGTGGCGCAGCTTTGCTGGTTTAGGTGCCACTGGTCAACTGGTGCCAAAACCTTGTTGTTAACTGCATAGTGCATTGAAAGGTCCTTACCCTACCCACACTGCACATGGTATTACACTTGTGATAGTAGTTGCATAAAATTGTTATTGTTGCATCAGAAAGTATTGTTAAGCTACCACAAAAATAGATTACAGGGTAGCCATAGTCACTAATCTGTTGGCAGATGGTTTATTTGAAAAAACTTGCTTTGTAGTAAGAATAGTTTGATGAAAATAGTTGGCTATCAACAGCCTACTTGTCTTTGTGTCAGGATAGCATTTGTTGTTGGAACCATTTCGCTTTCATGTGAATTGTTTTCACTTCCATGCAGCTGTTTTCGTTCATGTGGGGCTGCCACCAGCGCATTGTGTACAGGAAATGGTTTTTCGTTTTACATGTGTAGAGTCAGAGTGTAGGGCGGTGAAAGTTGCATGTTTATCACAGAATATTCAACATAGCAGTGCAAGTGTGCGATTGCATCTAGTGGTGCTTAGGTGTCTCCATTGAATAATAATGCTAGGTCATATTTAATGATATTCAGTCCCTTCGCCACGGGAGGGCTTTGGTGGGCTTAGCACCCCCAAACAAAGCTACAAGCTCCAAAACCCCTACATTGAAATATGAAACACTGTTAATCAGTGGAGTTTTTATCAATTTGTAGAATGTCAATCAACCCTGCACAAATGTAAAGCCCCCGATTGAAGACTTTCTGGCGACAGTTCTGACAATATTCACAAGCCAATGTTGGGTTTGATAGGGTTAATCATAGCAAATCATTCTTCATTACAATGGAAAGTCACCATGCAGGAGAGACATTTATGTTGGCCCCCCTACTTTTTCCTTGGCCCTGCTGTGGCCCCACTTTTATCAGCTCAACTACTCGCAGCTTAACTTGAATGTATTTGTATTCAGTCAAAAGGTTTGTGTGGTGACTCCATATAGCCAAGCTTAGACTTCAAACTGTAAAGAAAACTGCAACTGTCAACATAAGTGAACAAAATATGCTGCTGGGACAGACAAAAAAGTGTTGCTATGGGCAAATTGACAATACACCTAGTGGCCGAACTCCAATGCATGTAAAGGATAGGATTTCTGCTGGGACTGACAAAAAAGCATCGTTATGGGCAAATTCTACTGCACTTTACTGCACCATTTTTATTCTTTATGTCAGTGATTCTCAATGTGGTTCACCTGGAATATCTGGTGGTCCACAGAGTTCTTGGACTAAGATTGAACATGCCATTGAGTTCACTGATCTTATGTGCAACATAGTTTTGACTAGTGTTAATGTGGTGTCAACATAGGTCCATCGAATATTTTTTTGAAAGGTGGTCCAGTGGCCAAAAAAGTTATGAACCACCGCTTTATGCCATGCTATAAACGTAAAGTGCTTATGCACTTTTCCAAACTTTTCTCATGGTTGGAACTAAATAACTGAAAAATCAATCAGTTTTACAATGAATTTATTCATCTTCAATTGTTTTGCTGATTGACTTCAAAGTTAATGCAGGAATTTTCATTATATTTTGCCACATGAGGCTTTTTGTGAAGAAGTATTGCTGTTTTTGGCTTTGTTGGGATTGCTAGCAAACACAAAATGTTTCAAGCAAACAGTCCCAAGTCACTGCTTCTTTCTGTGCACACTACAATTTGCTCACAACTCACCTAAATTGTAGTTGAGGCTTGACCGTAAAGGAAGATAGAATCTTGCTTACCAATCCCATTAATCTTTATTTGCTTCTATTTAGCAGTATCTATAATAAATAAGCTGTCTCACGCCTTGTTTTTCAGGTAACATGTATTAGTTTATGCCTGGTTGAAAATTAATAGAGTTTGCATGCAGATTCAGTGAAAATTTAATAAACTTCTGGTAACCAACACATTTCCATTTAAATGGGAGTAGCTTAGTAAGTATATTTAAATTTTGTTGCTTTGCTTGAATGCACTTGCGAAACAGATCATTATGATGTTGAAAACATCTTCCAATTTATATTTTGTAAGCGTTATGATTTGATTATAATACTGGCATTCAACACCTTCGGTGCCGGTGTACAAAATGTTTGTAATTTGAAATCCTGTGTGAGCTGCTGTTTTTGCGTCATTTTGCAACTCCATAACTTGCCAGGCAATTGAGCTAAACAGCTGTTCAAACCCTCAAAAATGCGGCGAGTCTTCTCGTTTGCATTGACAAAAATTAGAAAGTTTTAGATTTCAGTTTTTGTGCGTGATGTCATAAGTGGGGCAGGTTTGGCATATTTGGCCAAGGTCATCGAGCCCTGTGCCCAACTGCAAGAACCAATTTTTGGAAGCAAGTTTGTAGTGGATTCCAGGCTATAATCCAAGTCTTTTGAGCCTTTGATTGGCTTAAGACAAGTTAAATCAGCTTGTCAAATGCCAGGTTAAATTGAAGTATTTATAATTTAACCCACAATTTCATGATGTCATGCTTTTCATGTTTAATAAAAGTCAAAAAGAGATTTAACATGGGTTTTCTTTGTGAATAAACACTACCGTAGTTGAGATGTCAGCATACCTTTTGTAAATTGCTCTCCTATGCACTCAAAATATTTGCTGCTTTATTCTGTATTTATAGCATGTGTTGGAAAAATTTGTGCCAAAGGGCTTTACTTGATCGCTGGGGGTTTGGTGAATGGTTTTCACACTGTAAAAGCACCACTGCTCATCTGCTGTCCTGTAACTATCTTGAGAAAACAGTACAAACCGACCTGCCAGACTTGCTAACTCTGAGCTGCCAGCACACAGTGAGGTCACAGCCTGTTTATGTGCCAAAAATACCGATTTTATCACTACTTTTCTGCAGCGTATCACAATGGAAACAACCTGAAGGCCAGAACATACAACAGGGTGTTGAAGAACTGCATTGTTTGATTGAGAAGCTGGGAGCAACAAAAACTGGGTTATTTCTTGTTGAATGTGAATCATTTCAAAATGCAACTAGTATGTTTTACAGTGTCATGGTTAATGGTGTTGAAGTAAAGTTTTCAGCCTTGTACATAAACTCTGCAGAATTGTTGTGATGAATGATGCTCATTAAATGCTTTCAGTAATGAACATGACACGAGGCCATGAATTTGTTGAGCTGAAAGGAAAACACCAGTTGTGATGTTTTGCAGACCCAAATGCTAAAACACTGCATTGTGTGTATGCCAGTGAGTATCCTGCCTCAAGATTCGCCTATTTTGAAGATGGTTCGTTTTTGGTTAGCGATGTAATGTTGCCTTCATTTCTTTCAAAACTACGAGCTGTATGGCAGCCAAAGAAAGCTGGCAAGATTGAATGCAAAGGGCAGCGATATGAATTCGGAGATTTTATCATTAAGGTTGGCACAGTGTCAGTTGGACCAAACGCGAAAGGCATTGTCATTGAGGTATGTGACAGTTTTTTAATTTTTTTAATTTGAAAAATGCGGAGTGAATGCCTAAGCTGAACTTGGTGCACAAACAGTGTTGCCGTATGATTCTGTTTTATCAAATCTCTTCAAACGCAGGTTTAGTACGATTTTAATGGCTTACACCGAAACTACTGGTGTTGAAAGTCATGTCCAGCAGTCGACTACAACCAGTAGCCCAAAACTGCTGATTAAGTCTAAAGCTAGACCCAAAAAAACAAACATGTTTAAATTCAAGCATGGCTAAACTTAAAAAAGAGGTTACAAGGATTGTCTTTATGGATTCAGTGATGTGATAATTTGCGCTGTTTGTAAATGACTGCCAGTAAAAGTCCGTTATCAATTATTAAGCGGCAGGTTCAACTTCGATATCGTCCGTTCTTTTTCAGCTGGAATATTCTGCTTGCGTATTTGCAAAGGATTGTTGGGGATTGATGTCAGAAATGTTGCTCACGCTAATGGGAGACCAAGCGCCGCCTATTTTGCCGACAAATTTAGCTGCGAAGTCCGTGGAAAAATATTCTGCAGAGTTTACCGTGCAGCAATATGTTGAAGTTTTTAATAACCTAAGGAAAGTCAGTATCCTGTAGATATGGAGAACTCATATTATAAGTGTGACATTCCAATCTTGGGATATGGTATGGATGAAATCCTTCGTAAATTTCGTATGGAGCAATCAATTTCGGAGATCTTACTTAGGTTTTCGTCAAACTTTACCGAAGTTGAATCACCCTCCGTGGTGATACGCCATTTTTTGTGTACACGATATGATTTCTATAAATTTTGCGAAAATTGCCAATGAAATACTGCCATTTTACTCCAAAACCATACCCCAATACACGTACATGGATCTTCGGAATTCAAATCCATGTCCAACCCAAATCTAGAAACTTCGTCCAATTACAAGCCGCAAATCTACATTTGGATACAAGAAACAAGTCAATACTAGTGCGCCCAGCCATATAAATATATTGAAACTATCATTTTCTATTTCGAGCGTCTTTGATGTACTTGACTAGGACTGAATAAAACATCGTGCACCTACCAGACTGTTAGCTTTTTTGTTGTGATGTTACGAATTAAAGTTGGCTTATTTTTGAAAGGAGTCGCAACCAATGCTGCAAGGCACTCAGTGAAATTGTGATAATCTGATGCAAGAACGTGTACCGCTTGCCGTAACTCAGTTACGTATTACCCCGAACACATGGGCGTCGGAAGTTTTTTTCCAGGGGGGCAATAGTGGATTATTTCAAAGGTAGCCCAAAAGATCTTTCCGGGGGGGCCAAAAGTGGTGAAATTTTATTTCACCAGTTCGAAATTTAGAAAACCTTTTCTTGCTAAAAACTTGATAAGAAAATGTCAAATTTCAACATGCAGGGAGACCTTGATCCCTCCCCCCCTTTCGACGCCATGCCTAAAACCAAGGGTCTTTTTTGCAATCCTTGCAACGTTGCAGGCTTACTGTCCATCTGCAGCCTGTCGCAACCTTTTAGTGCATCGGACGCGTTTAGAACATGTATTAAATATAGTCTGTGTGTAGCGCTTCGGTGGATCAGTTGCAATTCACTTAAACGATCAGAAAACTAGGGAAAAGGAAGCATTAGAATGGTATATATTTACATTAAAGTGCAAGTGTAACTCACGAAGAAACGATGTGAACCTGAAAAAATTTGTTCAAGCTGATGTGACGGCGCATTGCGTCGCATGCAGAGAGCACGCAATCGGGAAGTGCTTCAAAAATGCAGTTATGCACAAGCAACAATAGAGTGAACCTGGTCGAGCGGAGAATCTCTGTTGTTGCTTCCCCACTAGCGGATTTGGCGTTCTTTCCGCTACGCGTTCGCATCTCCCATTACGAGCCGCAGCTAAATTGGCCATACGTAATTAATAACAACAGGGCCGGCATTAGTAAGTGCTGGGCCCGATTGGAAGCACTTTTGTGGGGTCCCACTCAGTGGCGTATGCGAAAATTTTTGATAGGGCATCAAGTCATAATGATTAAAATCGTTGATGTGAAGCGAGGTCTGGGGCATGATCTCCAGCTTCACCTCTCCAGCAGAGACTTCAGCGGACAACGCCGTAACACGCAATACATTCATGAGTTACTACACTCAATACCTCCAGAGAGGAGGTACTGAATGAAGTGCGACTGCACATCCAGAGCGAAGGCGTTTGCAGCAGCAGCACCAGATTCTGTTTTCGATGCCGAGCATCTTAGCCATGAACAGTCTACCGCTTCGCCATTTTGCAGTAAGCTAATCTTTTGCAGTGAAAGTTAGAAAACCTTGTTCGTCACTCTCGTTTCTGGCGAAAATCGGTTGTGATTGTGGTTCTCTTGGGGCTAAATACTCACCAACTTTCCGACTCTTGACACCTGGGCATGTAGCAGGATCATCCTCGCAAGCCTCAACGGATGCACTAGCTTCCTTTGTCAGACTAAACAATTTCGAAATGACTTATCTCACTTCTCGTACATAAACTTCCACTTTGACTATTTGGCAACACATCATCAGGCTGGTTCATGGGTGTCCGCAGATATTTTTCGAGGCGAGGCAACGTCGACATTTCGCTAATCCTTTTTCAGGTTGTGAAAGATGCAATGCAGATCGACCTTCACAAAACGCTTTACCCTTTCAACACCACAAAGAAAATTCATCATGAAAGCACGCGCTCCATCCAATACAGTGGCGTACGCAGAAAATTTTCATGGGGGTTTCCATACGGTGGTCATTTGTATTTGATGTGCGCTGTTTGTGACGTCACAAGTTGACGTCGTATTCCTGTTTCCAAACCAACGTTTAGGCGATGTGCTGAATATAAACTATCAGCGCTCCAGGTTAGGATATCGGAGGAAAATAAACTCAATGCTGCGACACAGCAGTTCATAACTGCAAAAATATCAGGCTGCCCGTTTAAACAAGGGAATAAAGCACTCATCACTGCGTCCGAACAAATTTCCACCGGAAATTTTTGCATTAAGTCGACAAATTAACAAACAAAAAGTATGCGAAAACAACCTCCTTTGCGCAGGTAATTAAAGTTTTTGTAACATATCAAACTCAGGGGGGTTACCTCAAAACCCGCCCTTGCGTACGCACTTGATCCAATATCATTATTATTGTGAACTGCAGACAATTGAGTCTGAATTGAACTTGAAGTATCAACAACTGCGTTTGCGGTGCTTACATTAGTCTGTATGGATTGAACCTCAATTCCTATACTTTGGCTATCAGAAATGCTTTTCTTTTGATAAACTACTTTATATCCATTTTTCGAGCACTATCTAAAAATAAGTCATAATTTCAGAATAATCAGAACATCGGTAGCGGTGAAAAAACACGAAAGTTAGACACTCTCGCAAAAGTCCTTCAAGCAATGAGAAGTAGACCTGTAAGTTGACAAAGACTATCGGCAACTTACTAGAGTTAGAACACCACACAGGCTTAAAACTCGCAAGAGCAAATACAGCTTTGCACTTGCTCGCTCAGAAGTCAGAATTAAACCTTGTGTATATTTCCACAAGCCTGCATACATACAAACTACACAGTGTGTTGAAAGAAGACTGCATAATCGTAGTTTAAGTCAGTGTGGTCCAACTACAGGCCTGCGGGCTGCATGTGGCCCGCCTCACCGTGTTCAGTAGCCCGTGGAAGCATTCAGAAAAATCTTCAAATTTGAAATTTGTTGAAAGCATGTGAGGTTGCATTTGTTTCATTAAATTGCTTGCGCTGGATAAAGTGGATTTGCACAAGAACAAAGAACAATGCGTTTTCTGTGTACCATTACTACTTTTGTCTTATTTATTTGTTTTACGATCAAATTAGAAGGTACGGCCCTACCCTAACCCTCCGCTAGGGCACCTGACTGTATAATCTCATGTTGTTACGGTGCCCCGGCTTTGGGTGTCTTGAAGAGTACATCTGGCACAATGAACTCAATCTGTCTATATCAATCAGCTAAAACCGACCTTCTCAAAGTAGCCTCGAGCCAAATTAATTGCCCATTGCTGCGATAGGTAATTTTAATTACTGTAAAACAAAGAACAAGCATAACATCTTTGATTAAAAATGTAGGCTGCAATACTAATGGTATTAGAGACTGTAAAGAGCTTCTGGAAATTAACCAGTAAAAATATATTTCCCAAACTAAGAGATTGCGCTCGAGGTTTGGAAAGACATACATATGTAAGAGTAGGCTACGTACATTTTCTGCGATGAAGCAAGTCAAATCTACAGTAAAAACAGAAATTGAATGGCATACGAAACACTGGGCAATAATCTCCGACTTGCTGCCACTAACACTGGTATTGCTAAAGGAAAGATGGTGTCAGAGAAGCCTCGACTACAGTCAGACATCCCCACTGATAGAGATTTGTAATAATTTCAATGACGCACTCACGTATCTTCCCTTTTTTAGTTTTAAATGTCGTCATTCTGTTGTTTTACACATCATTTTATTGGAAGTGGCCCCCAAGTTGTCACATTTTTGTAAAATGGCTCGAAGGTAAAAAGCAGTTGGTCCACGCTGGATTAAGCTAATCATTCAGGCACATTGGTCACACTTAGTCTCACACTAGCAACGGATATGTCAAACTTGTGGTTGCATTGCTACAGATTCACTCTGGCTTTTTTTCACACAGTATAAACCAGCGTGCCTTACCGCTATCAGCAGTCACTGTCTCGCTACATTATCTACCAAGACATCTGCGATCAATAGCAAGCAGCAACATGCGGCAGAACGTCTACTGTCGTGATTTGATGTGAACCATATTATTGCTACGCAATAAAGACCAACTGCAGAAGAATCCGCCCCAAGTTCGGTCACGCAATGTAGCGTAAGTGAACTGCAAGCTTAATACTGCATGACTCCAGGACGGTGAACCTGGCTCTTGTACAGTGTGTGTCTTACCGACAAATAAACTGTCATTGCAAGAATTACATCAATTAATCGAAATTGAGCTGCTGACTTCATGTTTTCTAGAAATTTTGTTCTTAGGTCCAATTTCCAGGGGGGGGTAAATGCCGTTTTTCTCTCCCCTGCGGTCGCCCATGACCAGAACCGTTAACCTGGCTCTTGTGCAGTGTGAGTGTCTTACCTGCAAACAAAGTGTCATTGGAATAATTAAATCATTTACTGGAAATTAAGCTTCCGACTTGATGTTTTCTTGAAAATTTTGGTTCTTAGGCCCAATTTCCGGGGGTCATGCCCGTTTTGCCCCACCCCTGGGGACGTCCATGGGCTGGCTGCCTGCGTTGTCGCCATCATCACTGTGGCTTGGCTCTTCCAGAGCTTCTTGCGCATTTTCTGAGGTAAGTCTGGTAAAATACTTGTCCAACGCACTTTTCTCTTTCTATTTTGGCCTTTTTTGCCTAGCTTTAGCCTCCTTTTGAATAACACTTAAAATTTTCGACCTATGTCACTTGGTCTTTGACTCAGAAAAAATATATTCTCAAATAATTAGCCTAAATTCAAGCCTATTGTTAAAACCAAAAAAGCGCCAGTATAACACCTGCCTATCACTTGAGTGTAGGCTGTACTGGTTACAGCAGAGGTCTCAAAGACACGGCCCGCGAGGGCGTCTTGTGGCGCTCGCGATGGTTTTTGGGAAATTTAAAATGATTAACATGTACGCCATTCAGTTTATTCATCGGTGTTTACCTATAACTCACGATAACCATCGCCAGTGGTGGTCTTAGCAATTTGGGGGCAGAGCCGGAGGAAGGGTCCCCGTACCCCCCGGCCGGGGGGGCGGGCAAAAAGGAGGCCCCCAAATCTGACTGAGTACCTTTGTTACGGCACACAGAGACACCATCACACATTTCATCTTTCAATTTCATCTTTCATATTTATCTATTACATCAAAGAATTTGATCTTCCCACGACCCGTAACTTCCTGAAGCCAATCATTGCCAAATGCCTCGTGAATAGCTTCGTTGTCAGTATTTGCCTTGGTAAGCTGGCTGTTGTTCAGGTGATGTTGCTGAATCCACGTTAATTGTAAGCATTTTTAGTATAGCCTAATAAAAATATTCAGAAAAATTAAATTGTAGATCAGTTGCGTAGCTAGAGGTTTTAGCCATAGGGTGGGAAACGTATAACTGAAAGGGACCCACTGGTCACCGTAGGGCCCCCCTCGCCAACATTCAGAAAAAAGCTTATAAATAAAAATGTGTCCGGTGTGGATTTCTATTATACTGTACTAAAACCCGAAATCACCCGAAAAGAACAGTCCAAAAACTTCCGAAAAACGCATAAAGCAACAGCTTACTGAAAACCGAAAGGTATACTGCATACCGAAATACAAATAAAGTGGACTCAATTTTTTATTTAGCTTGTTATGGGGGAGGTTCGCACCCTTGTACCCCCGTCGGTCACACCACTGTTGTAGACTGTGTTGTATCATTTCACTATACAAATATAGAATAACCGGTATACAATCATATATTTTATTTCCGTAATTGTATTGTATTGTATAACGTCTTCACTCCCACACGCAAAGCGCTAGGTTTTTAACATGCATCGCAGTAAAGAGAAAAGAAAACGCAAGTACACGAAAGAAGACCAGGATGTATACATGGCGGTAGTATAGAGTATGCGCTTGATGGCGCTAATGCAGTTACTGTACTTTGATGAAATACAAGCTTTTTCAGACACTTTTTAAAGCACACGCATGAAAGACGCCATCATGATTATTATAATGAAGAACTGCAATGATTTCCAAGTACATCGATGTATAGAATGCATGGGGGAGTTGGAGGCTGCGAAGGACCAAGGGTCATCTAGGCTGCAGACCTCCCATAAACGAA
>Ga0210059_1005313_pt1 | contig 20749 bp, 17 predicted proteins | sample Ectturendosymbi2_FD_188042 | JGI IMG/M metagenome (GOLD analysis project Ga0210059, IMG submission 188042) | Ecteinascidia turbinata endosymbiont from Florida, USA - Sample 2 (SPAdes) (version 2) | ecosystem: Host-associated > Tunicates > Ascidians > Unclassified | place: Key West, Florida...
CTGTTACAGCTGAGTAAGCATATAATGACTGACCCATGGTCAGCTGACTTTGATGACCTCCGGGTCTTTTCGTTGGCCATGCAAAATAAACTAGAATTGTCTGTCTGTCTGTCTACGAACGCAGTTTGCACGCTCGTGCAAATGGTGACAATTGTGAACGACCTGTATCTTCGATATGCAAACATGCACATTTATAGTACTGTAGACGCGATTGCCAAAATACAGGAAAGAATCGTGAAAGATCTATTTTTCAGTTGACTTAGTCGAGATCATAGGCGTACGGGAAGGCATTTTACTGGGGGACGGGGCGGAACAAAAATTGCCCTGAAAATAACAATTTGTCCTGAAAATAACAATTTGCCCTAAAAATAAACAATTTGCCCTGAAACTAACTTTTTTGTTTAATCCGAATGGGGCCTGAAACCTTATGTAAATCTGTTCTACACAGTTGAATTCGTGTATAACGACTTCCTCTCTAACGTTAATTCGCCCATAACGTTACATTTTGTTTGGGCGCGATGGCATCTTTTATTTGCATTTCAATTTGCTTATAATGTCAATTCGGCAATAACGTTCTTTATGCAGTCTCCTAGAGATGACGTTATAGGCAAATTCTGTAGTTACCTTGCTTGTTGACTCAAAGGGTTTGAAGTTCTATGCGTGTTGTGTTCTCCCAGACAAGAAATTTTACGGTAATTGCTTTTACTGATGCAAATATGTACGCGACTTCGATGACGCAACGCAATGTTTTAAAAGCGAGGGTCCCGGATCGTATGGTCTGACTCCCTAAACCTGCCGGGGTTATCGCTGCTGTGCGCTTGAGCAAGACACTTAAAGACGCGCACTCAAAGGAGCCAAGCAATCAACACGTCCGTGCTGCCCGCTTTTAAAACTCCGGTTAATCAAAAAAAAAACTATCATCTTAACACCCTGCACCTCTACCCAGTGAAAACGAGCAGAGACTCGAAAACGAACAAAAAAAGAAAATTCTTATACCAAGCTGTTGAACTATAGACATCCGATTGTTCGATTTTTACAGAAAACGAGGGCTTGGCCCAAATCAAAGTCACTATAACCAATCATAGCGTTGGTCCTGATTACACACTGCACTAGCCCAAATTACACGGATCCCCCCCAAGTGAATATACACTGTATTGAAAATTTTTTCTTGCGCTTGCCCTGAAAAAACAAAGTTGCCCTGAAAATTTTTACTGTGGTGAATATACTTTTTATATTCAGGATTTTTAACAATTTGTGCTTGCCCTGAAAACAGTTTCCCCTGAACATTTTCACTGTATTGAATATATTTTTTACTACTCAGGATTTTTGAGCAACTGCGCTTGCCCTGAAAAACAGAGTTGCCCAGGAATTTTTTTCTGTATTGGATATACTTTTTACATTTAGGAGTTTTGAGCAACATGCGCTTGCCCTGAAAAACAGAGGATACCCTGAATTCACAATACTGAATATATATTTTTTATCATTCAGGATTTCTGAGCAACTTACGCTTGGCCTGAAAAACAGAGTTTGCCCTGGAATTTTTCACTGTATTGAATATGTATTTTTTATCATTGAGGATTTTTGAGCAACTTGCGCTTTCCTTGAAAAATAGAGTTGCCCTGGAGTTTTTCACTGTACTGAAATATATTTCAGCATTCAGGATTTTTGAGCAGCTCGCGCTTACCCTGAAAAACGGAGTTGTCCTGAAAATTTTAGGTATATTGAATATACTTTTTACATTCACGATTTTTTGAGCATGCTGCGCTTGCCCTACGGAGATGCCTTGGAATTTTTCACTGTATTGAAATATATTTTATCATTCAGGATTTTTGAGCAACTCGCGTTTGCCCTGAAAAACAGAGTTGCCCTGGAATTTTTCACTGTATTGAATATACTTTTTACATTCAGGATTTTTTGAGCAACTCGCGTTTGCCCTGAAAAACAGAGTTGCCCTGGAATTTTTCACTGTATTGAATATAGTTTTTACATTCAGGATTTTTTGAGCAACTAGCGCTTGCATTGAAAAACAGAGTTGCCTGGAATTTTTCATTCTATTGAAATATGTTTTATCATTCAGGATTTATGAGCAACTCGCACTCGCCCAGAAAAACAGAGTTGCCCTGGTATTTTTCACTGTATTGGATATACTTTTTACATTAAGGATTTTTGATTAACTTGCGCTTGCCCTGAAAAACAGAGGGTGCCCTGAATTCACTGTACTGAATATGTATTTTTTATTATTCAGGATTTTTGAGCAACTAGCGCTTGCCCTAAAAAACAGAGTTGGCCTGGAATTTTTCAAACCCGGGTGGTCGGCCAGCCCCCCGCCTCGTACGCCTATGGTCGAGATTACTACAAACGAGTGACGAGTATGTTATTACGGTACAAACGATTGCATGATGAGAAAAAGTCTACCTTTTGCCAACAAAACAAATTAGGATTTAGTGAAGTGCTCAGAAAAAGAGTAAATTGCCTTTATATTTTGTATATAATTATTTCCTTACAATCGCAGTTTTGAAAACAGATGCTCCTTTATTATCTGAGTTGATGGAGTATCTTGTCTGAAATGAAACAGCTGTTGTGTTTTAGGGCAAATTTTACCATGCGTGTAATAATAAAAATTATTTTATCAGCACCTAATCAAGCTCCAAGATGAAGTGTTCGAAACTGTGACCCCTCAACATCGTAGTCGGATTTCGTTGTTGTATTGCATGTCAGGAAAACAACATATGTCCGTGCGCACTGTGAAATACTTTGATCGTGTGCTGTAGATGATATGTTTGATCTTAAATTTGTATCAAGTTTTAACTCATTTTGTTGAATTTACTCAAGTTGTCGTGTTGTAAGTGTTAGAATGTGCAAATCGGAACCCAGTAGACCAATTCTTTTGATTAAGTTGTAACGTTATTGCTCATAAGCAATGTTTATGTTAGGGACTCAGCCACAAATCTCAAGCAGAGCGCTGTCAATTTTTACAACGTAATTTCGCCAGCTTTCAATATTATTAAAAAAAACTCTTTTTTTGTTGTTTTAAATTATATTATTTTTCAGTCCAAAGCTCTAGAGATGGTTTCTTAACCATGAAATCACTTCCCTTGATTCCTAGTGCACCACATTTGCTAACAGGTTTTGGTTGTCAGCTGTGTGTGGACAGTAAGTTTCCGGCTATTTTTGTGGCGTTGGCATACCGTTGCTTCCAATAGTTAGACTACCAAGACGATTGTAATCGCAAGGCAGCTTCACTCGCTGGTGATGCAATCGATCTGCCAAGGTTAAATGGGAGTTGATGTGATCTGCTCAACGTGACACTCAGCTTGCTGCTGATGCAAGATGTTTTTCAACTGATGAACTGCAAGATATACAAAACTTTCTTATGAGCATCACATGCTCACATAGAATGTAAACCAACGAGACACGTTTTTGTATTGTTTTGTCTTTAGCCATAACAGTAATTTTACGGTAGTGGGGACATTTCTACTTGTCTGCAGACGTTTTCCTGACGTATTTTCTAGTTCTGCAGACGTTTTCTTGACGTATTTATTAGTCACAGCTCGGTAGCAATAAATACAAGTTGCATTTTGTCTTTTTAAAAGCGATAGTTTTAAAGAACGAAGCATTTTGCTAGTACGCTGCTTTGAAAAGATGTTGTGCAATAATAAGCCATTGACGAAGCTATCAAAATGTGAGATTGAGCAATTCAAATGTTGTGAACAACTTATCCCCTTGCATGACCACTGCAGTTTCATCGGATATGATTTGAAGTTCCTTTTTGAAGAAAAGTGGTATATACACCAGAACAACATGAAATACTGTTGCACTTTTTCTCCAGTGAGAACCAGATTGCCATCGTTTTGTGGAGCAGTTGCTTGGTGTTCTGCTGGACCAAAGCTTAAGTTTAGTGAATTGGTTTTTATGTCTGTAAAGTGATTTATTTTTGTGCGGTGATTTCATGTGAAGTGATTTTATGGGAAGTGATATGCATGTGTATGAAGCGATTTTCATTTCCGTGCAGTGATCGTCACGTGATGTGATTTTCTGGCTAGTAAGTGATTTTGGTGTGAAGTGGTTTTCTTGTCTTGTCAAGTGATTTTCATGTCTATTCGCTTTCTGCAGAGGTTCGGTTGTGTAAGTCAACTGTTCATTGTAGCTGAGTCTACTTTGAAGATACTGTATTTTAGCCAATCTTCTGCTTGCTCTCGATGGATGCTTTCGGTGTACTGCCATATTTTATTTTAATTCACTGACTGCATTTTGTTTTTGAAATACACCCCAACAAGAGAAAAGCATGTGCCACCATACTGTTGAAATTTATGGTGAAAAACCAGATGGTTAGTTTTGCCATCCGCGGTGATTTAAAAAGTTTAGAATTGCGTGCGTCCGTACTCTTCATCATATTTGAGAAAGTTTTTAGCATTGGCTTTATCGCTGTTTGTGTGATGTTGTGTAAGTGATTTCCATTAAAACCTTAACCCACTGCGTCAATATCCAAACGATTTAAAAATTTTTAGCTCCCTTTCGTTACGCCATGGAGGTAGTTCTATGGTTTTTAATTAGAATTAGCCGTTGCTGCAGTTGATAAAATGCAGTTTAAATTACAGCGCTTCTGTCCTTCAGAACGAAAGATTGAAGCTCAGTTTGATTAAACCGGCAGTTGACACGAACAAAATACAGCTTTACGGTATTTTTTCGTGCTTGAAAATGCACACAGTTTCTGTATTTCAAACTGGTAATAACTTTAGGCTAGGCTGCCACAGTAGCTAAATGGTAGTTTTTACCTCAAAATAAATCTAGTTTATCAAACTAAAACTTTTAAAAGCCAAGATAACTTATGCTTTGCCTCACAGTTTTTTAATGAAGGTTGGTCTTCTTCGTGGCTCCCGTATGTGTTGTTTGTCATGTTGCATCTCGTCATCCTGATGCTCCTTAATTAAAAAATTGTGCGCAATTTTCTCCCAACCATTTGAAATAGTCACTTGAGAATATCAGCTTAATTTAATTTCATGAAAACATTCGGTAACATTTGATTTTCTAGTAATCCACTCTCAGTTACTGCGATGCAAGCATTCTGCCGCGACACTTGCTTCAGGTTGTGTTCCTCGAGGCGATATCTCCGTGTTAAAAACATTTGGATTACAGCTTGTTTTGCATGAGAGCAAACACATCAACAGCTCTGGTTTTATCGAAACTTGCTGGAAGTTTTTGCGGAAAATGCAATCTTTATTCAGCGAAAAATACAGTTCCTTGTCAAAGTCGCTGTGTAGGGACGATTTGTTTTGATGTACGTTTCATGCAGTATATTGAAGAAAGCAATTGTATAAGTGGGTTGCTTCCATCTTATTTGTGGGACAAAATGATGTTGTAAGACAGACATATGAAGAGAGCTATAGTATGAGCAGTCACAAAGAAAAATTGCAGCTCTTCTAGTATAGTTCTTCGCTAAAAACAAAGCATAGGCCATTTTACGAAGTTTAACTTGTTTCCAGCACTTTTGTCTGCAAAATAAAATAACCAAAAAGCAAGGGTTGTAATATCACTCTATTATGACATTTAACATTATCTTTGCATCTCATTTACAAATCAATAAAAGAATGAAAACAATGAAAACGCTATTTGCAAGGCTTGCAGCTCTCAGATATTATGTAGCGAAGTTATGAAAGAGAAAACGTTGTTGCAATTTTCTGAATCAAGCAGTTTAGTAAAAGCATATCTGCTATTTAAGCTCAAATTGACCTCATGATAAAAATTTTCGCAAGTTTTCCAATGACAATGCTATAGAAATGCATTCAACACATTTTCAATGAAGGAATTCTCACTAATTCCGATTAAAAAAATTGCGCGCGTTGCAATCAACCTTATTTCTTAAAGTAACTATTTTGCAAGGCGAAATTAAGAGTGTTTGTCAAACTAAGGGAAACCAGACCGCGAAGCATTTGTTAGATACCGATTTTCAAGTAAACACGTTGGGGAGAATCTACCGACAACTGGGTTCCATTCATACTGCTAAGAGCATCGGCAATTAAATGATCAAAAACATAGGTTATTACGGACCAAGCAACTATGGTATCGACAAAGGCGAGGCAGTCGAACCTATCCACAAATGCTTTTAGAACAGGGGTGACGAACCTATTTGCTATCGCGGACCACTTTGTCAGTTACTGCTGAGTAAGCGGGCCGCACAACTTTTTAGTCATACTATGAAACCTGTTAAAAACGAAAAAAATTGTTCATCAACAGAAACAAACAACAAACGAAAGTAATAAAAACCCATGCGAGCCATTCCTCTGAAGTTATTTAACGCAATATTGAAGCATGAAATAATAAAAAATAATAAAGAAACATTTAATGAAATTTTTTGCTCAGTGAGAAATTCGGAAACTTTTTTGCTTTACTAAGCGCTTAAATATTAGGACGAACTGACGATGTGGCAACTCTCGAATGCATATTAAGATTTTCGTCTGTTAGCCTTGATTTGTAACGACTTTTAATGATGTTCATTTTAGAAAAAAATTGTTCGCATAGATATGTGCTTCCAAAAATGTGCTTTCCCCCATAATCATACGGCTTAAGCATTTTGTCGATCAATTCCGATACTTCATAGCTCACAGTGAGCACATCGTCATTTGTGCTGCAAAAGGAAGTCATGACACTTTGTTGCGCCTACAAAGTTTTCTTAAATTCTTCTATCTTCATTTTTCTGAGCTCCCTTTCCAAGTTTTTAAACTCAAGATGGTTGATCTTGTAGTGCCGCTTTTAATTTTCTTTTTTCATAACTGCTAGCGGCCTTTTGCATTTTAAACAAAACGGTTTTCCTCTTTCCTCGATAAAGAAAAACCTATCAGTCCATTCTTTTTGAAATACCCTTCTTTCATCTACAGTCTTTCTTTTCTTTGCTGAAGACATTGAAATAAACTGCTAATTTTGATTTAAAAAAGCAGAATAACGAATAACAACTTAGAAAACCTGCAAAATTTTGCATAAGATCTAGCAGTGTTTCCCAAGCATCAAGCGCAACGGAGTCTAGGACAACTGGCCGTAGTCCAACTGGCCCCATATAACTTTTTATTGTATTTTTTTGTTAAGAATTTATTATTTTCATTAACAAAAATACATACACAACTTACTCAGATTATTCAAATGGAAAAGCAAAATAACTCAAGTTATAAAATTTGGTTCTTGCAGGAAAATAAGCACATGCTCTATCGCTACTCGGTCCGTTGTCGCACTGTGAAAAGCACTGTCTCGCAGGGTTGCCAGATGAACATTTCAATGAAAAGCCAAACAGTGCTAAAAAAGGCCAGAAAAAGACCAAACCGATTGTTTAAAGGCCAGAAAAAAAGCCAAAATTTGTTTGCGGTATTGCTATTCCTTTGCCATAAAGAAACATTTAAATTACAAGAATATGAAAAAAATGTCTTCGAAATTACGATAAAATTAACTCTTGCTTGGCATTGTGTTGGAGGCGGGAGCCCATTGCTACTGATACTTCTCTGACTTTTCATGGTTTATGAGATTGCACACTTTGGGTACAATAGTGCGACAGTTTGCATACTGATCCATCGGCAGCTTTCTGCACCCACATGAAAGCCATCTCCCAATAACTTCTGTACTTACGACAAGAATCATTGCAGCCCTTCCACTTCTTGACGTCATTAAGACACCACAAGAGAGACATAACCGAATCTGATTGCAAATTGCTTTGCTGGGAAATCGATTGCGCGTCAGCGACGCATCTTCAGTCCAGGAAATTTGTAAGCGAAAGCTTAGATGTGAAATGATAGAAAAAGACTAAAACAAGATCAGAGAAAGTGCGCGGACTACATTAACAGGTCCATAAAGCTACTACCACCAAAGCCTGACGTCATTGTCGCATTTCTATCGCGGAGATACAGATCTATCTGCAAGCGTTGTACTTTCTTAGTGCTTACAACACAATACACACTACAGCGAGTGCACACATTTCTAGTTATTACGCTAAAACTTTGCTTCGAAACTCGCACACCTTAAATATTGCTAGTATCAGAACGGGGGCGTCGGTCTAATATAGCATTTATCACAAATATTTTCGATATGTGTTGCCGAAAAAATAGAATAGTAATATTTTCCTTCATAGGAGCCTATTTCAGCCAAAAAAGCGCCCAAAGGCCAAACGAATTTTTTAAGGCCAACCAACTTGATTAGGCCAAAAGGTCAACTAAAATTTTTTAGGCCAACCAACTTGAAACGAGGCCAATTTTTTGAAATTTGGCCTAAAAAAGGCCAACGTGGCAATCCTGCTGTCCTGCACTGTCGGTTTCTCGCACTCCCTACACTTCTGCTGCACTGCGTGGAAGGAAAACGAAGCTAATGGCGCGAAAAAAGATTTCTTCATAGCAAAAATCAATAAAGCAAAACAGACTGAGTTTCAGAAAGTCGTGAAAGGTCAAAATAAACTGATTTATGGTACAAGAATGGCTTCTCAGACGGGGCCGCTATGACTACGGTATATATATTTACCATTAGTACCGAAAGGGTTAAACAGCTAAATCCTGAATTAGATAAAAGTTTGTACTACGTTTGTATGATTCCTGCGTGATATGCGCGTAATTCAATGGGGCTATCAGCTTTTGATATCGCATCGCAAAGATTAGAAGCGGGTCAAAGAAAGTTCAAGACTGCTGGTCTCGCCTGAATGCTTCGCGGGTCGCACAAAATTCTTTTGTGGGCCGCATGTTCGTCACCTCTGTTTTAGAATATCGATTTGTAACTCTTCGCATCCTCAGATCTAAAATCTGAAAGTAACGCTTACGGGTGAAGTATTGACGTGCTAAGGCAAGGGCAGAGAAAGTAAGCAAACTCAAGACTAAAATGAATAGAAGAGTACACAAGCTGCGGCAAGTTACTGTAAAATTAAAAAACACGCCGTTCTCAAACAATTGCTTTCACTTAAACGAAAAAACTATTTGGCGCCAATTACGGAGCAACAAAACCACAGCTACTAGGAACGCAGCCAAGACTCAACACAAAGATGTAGTAGAATGTTAAGCAGAAAGACCTCCCACGCTAGGAAGGGAGGAAGAAAAGTCGGTAAATAAAAATTGCATATGTGGTGAGAAAGGTATCATATAAATTGCCAAAGCCGAATGAAAGAACAATAAACATCAAAATGGGGTACAAGAATTATTTTATAAGAGAGAGGATCATACTTTGACTAAGCCATTTTATCTTTACAGGTATCAAATCAAGAAAATCAAATATGTTTTTTTCTACAAACTTAACAGTGTATGAGTCATAAGCAGGTGGTTTATTTGGGATGCTATGGAACATTCTACAGTATAGTGCCGCGATAAGGCCATCTGATCGCTGTTATCCGTCTTATCTGGTTTGTTCCAATTACTTCCGTGCGATTACCATCTCGTGGAAAATTTGTTTATTGTTCGGCCAACATACTGTTGATTGCAAATCACACAACACAAGTCGCAACATAGATGCCAATGCCATAGTTTGCACATGTCAAGTTTTGTTTCAGTGGCAACGTTATATTTTTGCCAGGATATGTGAAACAGTCGGACCCATGGATTCGTTGTGTTTTCCGTGGAAACGACAAAGTGCACAGCACTTACAATGACCATACGAACCTTCGGTTTGTTTTTTGTCTTATTTAAAGCAAGGTGCTTGTAGTTGGTTAGTTTTTTCCAGTTGTGATGAGTCTTTCGCTGGTAATCACTGTCTTCGTATTTAAGCTTTTTTCTTTCTTTGATAGAGTTAGCAGGTGGGGAAAGGTTATAACACAAACCGGTGGGTCATCTTTCTTCTCACATTTTGGAGGGCGTAGTCATTCTTTCCATTTTGATGTCATTGCCATCACGTCATTTGTCATGTCCAAAGGAAAGTTTTGAGCCGATAGCTTTTTCCTTTGAGACTGGTGAGATAATCCTTTCGTTTGGTTGAGTCGCCTCAATCTTATTGCCTGCATACCCGAATAAGCTTGACTTGAAACCACCTACGTCCAACCCAAATGGCATATTGAGCCAAAAATTATGTCCCTATCTTAACCAGGGCCGCACGTTGAATGCAAACTAAACTTAGCTAAAGCTAATATCCTGAAAGCGTTCGAATCCTAACTGCAATGGTAACAAATGTGACAAAGTGGCACTGAGGACTACCTGCAACAAATATGTCAAATTCAAGATAATCAAAATAAGGTCTGGTTGTCAGTGTGTAGGACACTTTTACTACAGCGACCTAAACTGGGCCGCAAAAAACCTTCGACTGGGCCGCATGCGGGCCGCGGGTTGGACATAGCTGCTTGAAACTAAAGACCGGGAATTTTTAAAATTTTGGCTTTCCAGGTAATTTCAAACATAACTCGCCAAACGATTGCGCTAGAATGTCAATCAAGACATCATGAGATACGGATTTCTGTGTACTTTGTTTATAAAAGCAGGTAAATTGGCATTAGACATATTTTCACATGTCACAATGTACACGAAATTCTGCATCTTATCATGTCTTCATTGACTCTCTTGCGCGAAAAGTTGCGAGTTATGATCGAAATTGCCTCGAGCCACTACAGTGGCTTTCGCAGTCCTTATAGATGGTTGCCGCGTTTGGTTGGAGTGTTTTACCGCTAATGATTTGTCTCCCTTCCACTATGGGTTTTACAAAGTTTTTGGTGACAGACAGGGCCTCTGAGAGAAATTTTACCAGCGGGTACGAAGACTGATATCGGACCCTTAGCCTTTGGGGCCCTCGTCAAAACTTGTATGTCTTGTTCATATGGTGTAATCAGAATGTATATAAAAACGCTAAAGAAAAGTTAAGACTTAGAAATAGATTAATTGTTGCTCTGGTAACTAGCATGCACTAGTAATTGTGGGCTTGATCACAGAAAAACTTGTGTGCGTACTTTAATCCTCCCGGGACCCAGTACCTACCCGGTCCGGGTCAGTGCCGTGGCCACGGGGGCTTTGGTGGGATTATCCTCCCCAAAGCAAAGCTCCAATCCTCCTAAACTGAATAATGAAACACTATAAATTAGTGGAATTGTTGCCAAATTTGAATGTCAAGCCCCCCCTGCACGAATGTAAAGCACCCCCCCACACACAAACGTAAAGCTTCCCTATTGACAATTTTCTGGCGACGGTTCTGGTGCGGGTACGATGTACCATTTGCACCTCCCTCTTGCAGGCGCTGGTGACTAATCCAAAATCATCTTCAACAGATATGCAATGATTCCCGTGGAGGAATTCCACTTCGTTTGTCTGTTCAGCTTTGCAAGCTTGGCGAAGCATTAGTTCCAAGCCACTCTGCGCGAGTGCTGAAGTTAGTGTCTGTGGAATGCGTTGATTAGACGTTTCTGTTGCGGTTATCCAAATTATGTCATCGATGAATCTACGGAAAAGTTTCCCTCACCACACCAGCAATCGGCTGTAGGATGAATTGCGTAGGAATGTTTGCCAACGAAACCGAGTGATTACCACCGGTTATAATTTCTTTTGGGTATATGATTGATCGCCATATTGGGTGACAACGTTGCTAGGGCAAAATATTTTCAGTTCAGCATTGATTTTGTGGGCCTTGGTGTTAAAGATGAAATGCTTCTCCAGGGAAAATTCAAGAGCTTTAGTCACGGTGCGTCTGTACTAGCTTAGCGCAGAGCCTTGATGATCTTAGAACCAATGACAATTCGGTTGTCACTCATTATTGGATACTATTACTTGTTGAAAATTTTGCTTTGGTGATTTATTCGCTGCGCAACAGGAAAGCATTGAAGTGAGCAGGGACAGATCTGAACTTGCTGTTTGGAAAGAGGGAGTCGTAAAAGATGACTCCAAACAATGGTGTGGGAGCGGGGGTGCAGGGGGTGCAGGGGGTGCAGGGGGTGCAGGGGGTGCAGGGGGTGCAAGCGCACCTCCAAAAGTTTTGAATTGTCGGAAATCCGGGCAAAATCGCGGAAATTCGGGCACATGTTTCGACACTTTTTGTTCTATCTATTTGTGTGATGAGACTGACTTTCAAAATACTTCTGAATTTGGCTTTTTTCTCCGGAAAAACACATGAAGTCTTCTTCTTTGAGGTCACACAGAAATGACCTCCATAAAAGGTTTTCGTGATTTCTGTGAGAGAAAATTAATTTGTTGTAGAGGGAAACATTGAAGCAAGCAAATTTTTCGGTCAAGGGAATATTCGGGCAAAAATCCTTCGCACCCCCAAACATTTGCCTGCCTCTACATCTATGACTCCAAAATACTAAAATAATAGCAAAGATAAAAAAGTTTTTCGCTGTACCCTTGTTGCCACCACTTCAGGGCGGTGAGCCACTATTTTCTGGTCACGCAAAAATCTGTAGTTTTCGCTGATCAACTTTAACCGCTCAGATCAGTATTCTGCGTTTACGGCTTGGAGTGCCAAAGTATTTAAAAGCACGAGCAGACTTACCGTCACAATGAGGCCCCTTTAAATTCCGCGTGCGCCACTTTTTTGCATAGCTTTGCAACGTTATAACTCACCAGCGGATTGAGCTAGAGAGCTATTCAAACCCTCTGCAGATTCAGCACGTCTTCTAGCTCAGATTAAAAAAAAAAATTTCGTTTTGGGTTTGCGGTTTTCTGGCGGTAGTCATACTGGGGGCATGTTTTCGAGTTTTTGGTCAATTGTGCCTGGCCCTGGGCGCCAATCTAATAAGCCATTTTTTGGCTCAATTTTTTTTGGAAACCAGGCGGTAATGCGCGTTTTGAGAGCCCTTGATTGACTTGCTAGCATACCTAGAGCCAAAATTATGGCTCGAAAACCCAGCTTTTGATAAAAATAAAAACGTTTCACAAAAGGTATAATTTGCCCTGTCAGGGAAAATTTTGGCAGCCATGACTCGAAGAGCAGATTGAGATAGAGAGCTGTTCAAACCCTCTAAAGGCTCGTGAAATCTTGTAGGTCATAATAACAAAAAAATGTTAAGTTTTGGGTTTGGTGTTTTGGGACGGTGATGTCATGATTGGGGTATGTTTTGCGGTTATTTTAATGACGTCATCGACCGATCCAACGAGCGGATATTGTGGCTCAAAGTTTTATTGGATTCTAGGCTATAATACGAGTCTAATTCTTTTCCGGAAGTTTGGCCATAATTGCGGAACTAAAAACGCTACAAATCCATCAAATCCTCTAAAGACTCATATTATAGCCGAGAATCCAATAGAATCCAATAAAACTTTGAGCCACGAAATTGGATCGATTGTTGAAATCCCACAGGATGTTGACGTCATCCAATGTTTTGACAAACTTGGTAAAACATCCTGTGGTTTTGAAAACATCAACAAGAAAACGACATTCCACACTAAATTTTTTTTTTATTCTAAACTGCAAGACTTTCCCATCTATAGAGGGCTTGAACAGGTCCCTAGCTCAATGTGCTGGCGAGTGATGGCCATATATAATATGAGTATAATGCACCCCAGGTGAGCGCTTGTGGGGTTAGGAATTTTTACCAATTTTTGGCTTTTAGGCCACAATTTCGGCTCCAGATATGCTAGAAAGCCAATCAAGGGCTCTAAAGACTTGGATCACAGCCTAGTTTCTCATACAACTTTGAGTCACAATATCGGCTCATTGGATTGACGCCCAGGGCCGGGTAAATGTGGCCTAATAACGCAAAAACACACCCCCAGAGAACCCTGAACCCAAAACGAAAAAGCTTTTTATCAATCTTATCTAGAAGATTTGCTGAATCCGGAGATGGCTTGAACAGCTCTCTAGCTCAATCGGCTGGCGAGTTGTGGCGTTGCAAAGCTTTGCAAAAAAGTGACGCACGGGGGCTTAAAACCCTTAAAGGGTTTTAAGGATTGAGTCAGTAACGCAGTGTGGAAATAAACTGGGCTAACGTTCTACAGATTTGGCTTGCGGCAGTCACCCCATGTTACCAGGCCATAAAAGTATATTCCGGAGCCCACACCTTTTTGAAAGGTGCACCCAGGAGACCTGATCCACCAGGAGAGACCATGAAAGTTGGTTAATCCAGATGAGTGAATAAAAAGCATGTACCTTTCGTTAAAGATATTTCTCTTATTTTTTTTATTATGCTGACTGCAGCTTTGTGGTCTTAATTTGGAAAACGTCTAGCTTGGGTCTGTTAGTTTAGAACTTAACCCTGGAATCTGCATGCCAATGAAAATATTAGCTTCGGGATTCAGCCATCTAGCAGTCAGGTAGAAACTGAAGTAAAGAAACGCTTGCCTTGCGTCCCTTCGTTTACTTCAGATCTTTAGCATGTGCTTGCCTTTGTACTCTCGTTTGTGAACAGCCAAATTAAAAAAGAGGATTAAAGTGCTTATAATTACAGTACAAGTGTAGAAAAAAATCATTATTTAAGTATGTTGAATAGAATGATATATATTGCTTTTGTGTGAAACGTTTGTTCTTATCCGGAAATTGAAGACACTTTCAACATACGTATAGACAAGAGTAAAGCCACATCCTTGATCTTAAAGTATCTTTTTTAAATTTATTTGAAGCTAATCATATTGAATATGAGTTGTTGGGCTTGGGCCACTGTATTCACATCAGTAGTGAGCTTATTAGTGATTTCCATCGCTGCATTTACTCCGGGGTGGTCGGTTATTGTAACCGGTGGTGCGGATTGTTGTAACCGGTGGTCTTACGGTCTCTTGCAGAAGTGCAATGACACAGTATGTTCGAATATTGGAGAGACATTTGCAGGTGAGAAAACGTAATTTACATTTGAAATTAGCAATATACCCAAGTTTTCGAAATGGATAGTAACTGATTTCTCAATTATATTCCAAAACAAAATGTATTCCAAAACAAAATGTTCAAAGGAAAGGATGGGCTTCCAACTTGGGGCAAATGTACCCAAATGGAATATTTGGTTTCAGGGCTACAGGTTTAAGAAAACAGCTAATATGAAGAACGAAAAGCTCAATCATCATCTGATTGGTTTGGACTGCTGGGATTAAATTTTTGGGTTGATTAGCTTGGAATGGCATAATTTAGTGCGATTTTACTAATATGCATCACATGCATATTTCATATCAAAATAAAATGAAACTACGAGTTTTATAGCTTTTTCCTTGATTTTTGGAGTGGTACACGCTATTGAAATACCTAAGTGGAACACAAAAACGTGTAATTGAACATTTATATCTTCTGTATTTTTATTACACAAAGTATGTTTATTACACAAAGTGTAATTGCCTGGTTGTTATAGACAAAAGAAATAAATATTTTATTTTGATAATTTTCTTTCATTTGTTCAAATATTTCCTGGCCGTATTCATTATTGCGCCAATCTTAAACTATCACAACCGAAAACAATTCATCAAGTTTTATGATAAATGGATAAATGCGATGCTAAATGCTCAAACACTCTGAAAAATGCCTCTCCGCAGAATCATCTGTAAAGTTGTACGCTGCCCTAGTTGCCATGGTAATATCGTTCATCGCCGAGCTCGCTGGAAATATTGTCTGCCATCTTGCACTGCTCAACAAAATGTACGACAAAATGAAATTTTCAGTCTTGTTTCAGGGATTTGCAGGTATGTGAAGAATACAACAAAACGTAACCATAGCTCAGGTCAAACGCACATCCAAGCTGTAATTATTTCTAACTGCTTATCAAGCTTAAGTGGAGAAAGGCAAAAATAACAAAAAGATATTGCGTTTTTATAAAAATGCCTTTGTTTGTAAATTGCGTTTGAATATTCTTTTGCCTTCATTGCAGTCGCTACTTCCTTTATTCTGTAAATAGAGGGTTTGCTTCGGAAAATAATTTGATTTCAATGTTCTCAAAAACTTGCGCAGTCTTAACATAAAATTTCGGAAAACATGACGTATTGTTTCCAAGTTTTAAATAGAATGCGGAATGTAGAATTAAGTAGAATGATTATGTTATTTTGCAGCTCGATTCACGCAAGCTTTGGTGATTTTAAATCTGAAAAAGTGTCTTCATGAATTCACCTTTCGTCAACAGGACAGACGAGCCTTATTGGAGCAGTCATCTACACTGTTTACATTGAGCAGAGAAAAAGAACACTGCTTGCAATTACAGTCTTGTACGGCTATAGCTACTTCTTCGCTTGGATTGGAGCTTTTTGTGCAACACTCAGCGCTGGTTCATCATATTTGATCCACATTCGCGGCAATGTTTAGATTTGAAATGTATCAAAGCTTTCAGCAGAGAATGGATCTATCTAAAATGTCAGAGCAACAGGATTGCGCTTTCCAACTGCAAACGTGGTAATCAAGCCCAATTCAACGATACTTGAAATAAACTTGCAGGCTGTTAAATCAAGTGGCAAGGACATGCGAACATTTAAAAACATCGTGAATATATTGGCATATAGTTCCATTGACCACGTCACTGGAGGTGGCGAATAAAGGTCAAGAGTTGATTTTTCTACGAATATGTGAACCAAATCGTACTTTTCAAAATATCCGACACTTCTGTGGAAACATAGGAGAATTAGTTTGTCACCATTTGCGCTTACGCTGAGTTTCTTTGTCGCCGTAACGATATGTAGTTTATAAATACATGCAAACACGCTGCTGGTTCTTCCAAATAACTTCTAGCCTGATGGAAAGATAAGTTAATTTCTCAATGTTCTTTCTGCCGTGCGTGGTGATTTACTTTAATGAAACATAATTTTTTCGCAAGTTTTTTGTGAAGTCGACGTTTAGATGCCCACAAGTTTGAATCTTCGTTGATGAAACGAACAATAAAATCTTAGTTTTTTGTACAATATTTGTAACCAAATGAATTTCACCATAAAAAGTAATCTGTTAGTAAACGCAGATGCAGATTTACAACATGAAGCCCACAAAGTACAACAGGGATGGTCTTTGAAAAAATAAAATAAAATAATCTTCACGTAAATTTTTGAAAAATATCGCAGAACGTAAGTAAGAAAACTTGTAACAAAAATGTATCGCAAATAGTCAACGTTTGGTGAAATCTATGTCCCAATGAAGCTACTTTGATTCAACAAGGAAATCAGTACAGAATCAGTTAACAGCAATCTGCGAATGACTTGTTTATTCAGGTGGAGATATGAACAGAAACATAAAATCAAACAGAAAAACGATAATTTAAGAGTCAACGACAGTGTACAGCCTCTTCGTATTTACCCTTCTGACCAAAACGTTCATGCTTGCATCTTGCTGGACGTGTGCGAAGCTGGCAAGCTTGTCTGGTAGATACTGAAGAAACAGCGATCAGCTATTATATACTGTAGAAACTTAATTACGTCCGTCCTCTGAAACGAATCACCTTGTTACCTCAATTTCCTACCTCGTACTGTTGAGTTGTTGCGTGCGTTCATCAAGGACAAACGCAAGAACATAAGAACTTATACAATACAGTGCACGTGAAAAATGAAAAAAAAACATATCGTAAGACGCTTAGGCAGAGATTTGTTCAAGTTGATGTCGAGGTCTTGATATGAGCCGATCCAGAGTCTATATCTATACCCAGGGCCCATTAGAGGGTGTCCAGCAGGTGCATTGTTCCGGGGTCCGACCGCTACGGAGGGGCCCGAGACTTAAGGAATATTTGAATGTTTGTTACTACCAAACTCGGAAAAATGTAGCGAAATTAATCCCGGTAATAAAACTGGTTTGGCCTAAAAGATTTGGTGAGCTAATGTGATGCATTTCAATGCGAATTGCTGGCAGTGCAGTTTCCTGTTATGATGCATTGATAATTATTAACAGTAATTATTTTTGTTGAACTTGAATGTTTGCCTACTTTGTCGAATTTAGGACATTCACGATTAATGTCCCAGTCTGCCCACCGAACTGAATTTGCTTTTAGGTCTTTCATTTTAGAACAAATCTCTAATAAAACTCTCTCCAATAAACCAAGAGTTTCAATCAAAGAGATACTTCAACTGAAATGTGAATGGAAACATGCCAGTTAACAATAAAATATAATCGAACAACAGTAGCCCTCAAATATTCTGCATATGTGTAAGATAACTGAAAACTTTAAAATTAACTAGTGACTGCAGTGCAAGACGCAAGCGCTTTTGTGCACCGGGGCGGTGTGCAGTGCTTTTGTGCACCGGGGCGGTGCGTTTTGTGCACCGGGGCGGTGCGTTTTGTGCACCGGGGCGGTGCGTTTTGTGCACCGGGGCGGTGTGCTGTGCATATTGCTGATTGTTCAACTTGCGCCGCAAGCAGATCAGGCTCTAATCCAGGGATTGCCAAACTTTCTTTGACCATGTACCCCTTCAGCATTTCGACAGATGAACATGTACCCCTAATTTTTCGTATGACAAAAAGGTTGAATACAATAACAGAAATCCACTGAATTTTCAATAGAACTTTTAGACTTTTAGAACTATGAAAGTGGACTCCGTTTTTATGTGTCAAAGTAAATTTGTTGCGTCTGCACAATAAATGCACCCTTGCAGATGGGCAAATGTGCCCCTGGTTGGGAACCGCTGCTCTAATCGAATGCGAGTTTAGGATTAGCGGACATGCCCAAAAATCTGAAGATTTCGAAACTGTACATGGGCGTCGAAAGAATTTTTTCCAGGGGGTCAAAAGTGATGAAATTTGTTTTTTCCCACTCGAAATCAAGAAAACAAAAAGCGAACATACCGAAATGAAATGAACCATTTCACTAGTCGTAACAGTTTGAAGCAACTTTTGAAATAACAGATTTCTAAAAAATCGCAATCTCGTGTTCAGCGGCGCACGCAGAAAATTTTCATGGGGGGGTTTGGTTCAGGGTCATATGGTGGTCATTTGCATTTGGTGTACGTTTTTTGTGACGTCACAATTTGACGTCATTTCCATCTTTCCAAACTAACGTTTTGGCGACGTTTGTTGACATAATATGCATATTTTTCTACATCCACTCCCCTTATTTTATGTGTCGTTGCACTGAATATAAACTATCGGCGGTCCAAGTTAGGCTATCGGAGAAAAACAAACTCAACGCTACGACAGCACAGCAGTACATAACTGCAAAAATATCAGGCTGTGCGTTAAAACAGGGGACTGAAACACACTCATCACTACGCCAGAGCAATTTACAACTACAAAATCAGGCTGCGCTACAGTCTCGTCAAATACGGGCAGTTGAGCATTGAAGGTGTGCAGCTGGACTGGCTGGTGCACACCCTGGTTTGCAAGATCGAATTTTGCTAAAACAGATAAAGTACACAAGAAAATGTTTATTTTTTATGATGTATAGAAGTCCACAGGCCCGTAACCAGAGCTGGCAAAACCCCCTTAGAAAAATTTTAGCCCCCACAGGAAAAATGTGTTGGACGTATTTTGAAACTATTCCACATAGTTAAAAAAATTTGTTCCCTTCTTAGAACTCTTCGCCCCCCCTGGTGTCCCAAGCTGGTTACCGGCCTGGAAGTGCAGCAAACGTTTAGTATTCCTTTTTCCCTGCTGAGACATTACCAAATGCCTGAATGCTTCTATGTTAACAACTGCAGTTTTTTGAGCAAGTGCAACGGTTTTACCATGCTACAGAAATTGCTAATGCAGCCAATCAGGTCAGTGCTTGCGCTAATCAGCCTTAGCAAACAAAACATACGCAACTGTTTCGGATAAAGTGAACTATCGCGGAGCACAATTTTAAATATGCGTCGTGCACGAAAGGTCTGCAAAAAGTGGTGAGATGGTTTCTGGACGCAGACGATAACGGAGATTCCCTCCGAAATCTAATTATTGCTTTTTGGCCCATTTACAATGTTCCTTGAAATTTGCATGCAAATTCATTCCGTGATATTTGCAGTAAGCCGACAAATTTACAACCAAAAAGTATGCGAAAACAATTAATCCTCTTTACGCAGGTAATAAAGTGTTGTAAAATATCAAGCTCAAAGTGGAGTGTTTAACCCCAAACCCACCCCTTGACCACGCCATTGCTTGATATAAACGAGTGGTTTCCAACCTTTCTAGGCTTGCGGCACCCTACAAAGCAGAAATATAATTTCCGGCAACTAGTGGCGAACCCATACCAATTTGAATTGAGTTTTGACGACATTTTGAAAATATCTTTTCAATGATATAATATTAAAAAACGTATTAGCTCGCGGCACCCCTGGGTAGTGCAAATGGCACCCCAGGATGCCGCGGCACCCCGGTTGGGAACCACTGATATAAACTATCAGCGCTCCCAGCTAGGATATCGGAGGAAAATGCAATCAACGCTTCGACACAGCAGTTCATAAGCGCAAAAATATCAGGCTGCACGTTAAAACAAGGAGTAAAGCACACCCGTCACTGCGTCCGAGCAATTTACAGCTGCAAAATGAGGCTGCGCTGATGTCGTGTCGGATACGAGCAGTCGAGCATACAAAGTGTGTGGCTGGACCGGTTGGCGCACACCCCGGTTTTTACGATCGAATCTTGCAAAATTACACATGAATTGAGAATACGCATGAAGTACGCAAGAAAAGTTTCAATTATTTGTTATGCATAGAAGTCTAGCAAACGTTTAGTTTTCATTTTTCCCTGCTGAGACATTATCAACTTCCTGAATGTTTCCATGTTTAAAAAAGCTCTTTTTGAACTCGTGCAGCAGTTCTATCATGCTACAGAAATTGCTAATGTAGCCACTGCGGTCAGCGCTTGCGCTGATCAGCCTTAGCAGACAAAATAAAGACAATTGTTTCGGACAAGTGAACTACCGTAGAACACCATCTTAAACATGCGTAGTGGATGGAGGGTCTGCAAAAGTGGTGAGGTGGTTTCTGGACGCAAACGATAGCCCGAATTCCCACCAAAACCTAATTATTAC